>Ga0233438_10002043_pt1 | contig 20960 bp, 22 predicted proteins | sample SI_123_September_FD_182720 | JGI IMG/M metagenome (GOLD analysis project Ga0233438, IMG submission 182720) | Seawater microbial communities from Saanich Inlet, British Columbia, Canada - SI_123_September2016_10_MG | ecosystem: Environmental > Aquatic > Marine > Inlet | place: Canada: British...
CCGCCTTGGGTATAAACTGTTTGTAAATTTTGAGAGTTAATTGTAAAAGAAAAGAACAAGGAAATTAGAATAAAAACTTTCATGATTTAAATAGTTTTAAATTGAATCTTAAAGTTAAAAAAAAAAACAACTTTATAATTGTTTTTTATCAGCCTGTTAATGTGCTAAATTAATCGAAAGATTATATGGAATGATTAAGAAATTATCTACCATTTGAAGAGAAGTGTTGGTAGTCTTTTGAGTATTTCCAGTTGCCACCCCATCCCCAGCCTAATTTCTGAAAATACTTTATAATATTTGAACCTTTTACTATTGTCCCTTTTTCATTAACGTTATATGAGGCTCCCTTGGGATAAATCTTTGAATTTCCAGAGTAATAGGGGTTTTGAAGCGGGTTGATATCAAGGGCTAATCCCTTTACATGCTCAGATCTTTGGCCGTTCTGACTCTTTCTAAAGTTAAAACAACTTGTGTTATTAGCTTTCATTGATTCAGAGTCACTCCAATTAAATTTGTGAATAGGTATTACAGAATAAATCGGAAATTTATCTTTTAATAACTTATCGAAAATAGATTTTAATTGATCTGCAAACAAATAATTACAAACCAATTGACCTTGATGAATTTTATTGTCAAACCCATAATAAAAGATCTTTATTAATCTTTGATTTTTAATGACTTTACTGGGGATTATCTTTCCAGAAAAAACTTCAGCTCTTGAAAAATTAGCATCAATAATCGTATCATTACTACTTTGAGCACTAAAAGAAAATAGAATTGATAAAATCACAATGATTCTCATGAGATAGTTTTTACTAAATTTATGAAAATTAAAAAACTAAACCTAACTTCAAAAACCGTACACCACAATGAAAAGAATACTATTATTTTTAATAATTATTTGCTGTTTCATAGCTTGCGGAACAACTAAAAAGAGTGGGACAACTAAAAAGGAGGAAAAAAAGACTTTGATTTTGCCACCTGACGTAAATTCTAACAAGTACTCGAAAAAAAGAAACCGCAACTAAAATATAGCTGTCTTCTTCAGATAGTTTAAGTTAAATAAATTCTGTAAATTATACCTATGAAAAATATTGATGTAGCATACTTAAGTAAAAAAATTAATAAACTAAATAAAAAGATTAACAGGGCTAAGAAACAAGGAAATGAAAATAAAGTGTGGTGGAGAAAAATAAAGTTTGATAAATTAACAAATAGGTTAAAAGGCTCAACCTTTGATAAAAAAACTAAACCATAGATATCTTGTTCTTTCAATTCAGCAATTTCTAAGCCTCATAAGTAGGTTAGACTCACAGTTCTTACATTTGGATTATGAAAAAAGCCAGCTTCCTAAAAGACGCTAAACAAAACTAAATTTTAAATATGAAATTAGATTTAAGAAATGTTGGAAAAGATTTTCTTATAGCCTACTTAGTTGTAGCTATTGATTTTATTGGAGGCTTTAAAGCAAATCTTAACCCTTTGAACTGGAGTTCAAAAGAGTTTTATAAATTCATAATATTATTTGCAGTAATTACACTTATAAATACTATTATCGCTTACAAAAACAAAACTAAGTCATAGGTATCTCTTCTTGTTTTAATTCTAACAGATATTAGTCATATTAGTATTATGGTAAGGAATTTACATCCAAAAGGAACCAAAGAGGCTAAGAAATAGAACAAAGCCGTACTAATTCTTTTGTTTATTGGAGTTGTACTAGGTTTTATGATTAAAAGCATGAAAAACAGATATTACTAACATATTATGAGAAACTTATTTTACCTATTGTTATTTATACCCTTTACTTTATTCTCACAAATTAAAAATGAAGCAGAAAAAAGCACTATTATTCCAGAGAAATTATTAATTCAAGACAATATAGAACGTGTTATATATGATTATACCCAATCAGATGAAATGGGATTAATTAAAATGCACGCCCCATTTGGATGGACAGAACCTATTATTGAAGCACAGTTTGAGATTAGGGGAATTGTTTTAAAGGGATTACTTGGATTAGAATATGAAAGCAGAGAAGAGCATATCGTTATCGGCAATGGGTTTGTTATTCCAAAAAACACTCGTGTTAGAATTTTTAACGCCGGCGAGGAAGAATTAATCTTGATAGAGGTTTTAAGACCTGCTTATAAGAAAGAATTAGTACAGGAGTATAAAAATTTTAAATAAACCATAATTTTTTATTTTTGATCCCCAGACAGTTTAAACTAAATTTTATTAAGCTTAAATATGAAAAAGCTATTTACAAATAGGCAACTGATAATCATAAACTTTACAATTGTATTTTTCTTTTCATTGATTTGGGTTATCAATTTTTACAAAATAGATACTCAGTTAATAGGTGTTTTTAGAGAGCTATTGACGCTCCCTTTTTTTATCGCACAAATTGTATTTTTTGTAATCGGAATAAAATTTTTAATTATAAATCAAAGAAAAAGATTGACTGTAATTAGTGTTTTATCATTAGCTATTTGTATGTTTATTACAATCGGAAGCTTTTTTTAAAGAAGTTATTTATAAACTGCGAAAATAGTTTTAGAACTTACATTTATTATATTTGACTTCACAAAGCTTTAAAAAATGAAAAAATTAATTTTACTATCCGCTCTACTTGTTTCATTTACTTTCACACATGCTCAAAACATTGATAAGCTAAAAAAACGTGAGTTGAGAGAACTAGCCAACACTCAGAAAGAACAGCTTTTAGTTAAAAACAATAAAATTGATGACCAGGCTAATATAATATTAAATTCATCTGCTAGAATTTCAGAACTAATTCAAATAAAAACTCAACTTGAAAATTTTAAACTTTCTTCTTTAGATTCAATTAATAAGTTAAATACTTCAATGAATAATTTAAGTATTAAGAATGCAATCATCCCTGGGCTTAAAAATGAAATCATCAAACTAACCGACTCAATAAACAGTATAAACAAATTATTATCTCCCTACACATCGCAAGCCTCTTTTTCATCAAACCAAAACTCTTACGGTTTTTTAAACAACTTATATACAGGAAGTTCTAAGATAGAGAATCAAACTTTTCGTTTAGTTCCAGCGGGTGTAATTGCTAGGAATATGGGTCTTGGTTCTGATTATAATAGCATCAGACGTCGTGGCATTCCTCAATTTATACCCTTAGCTAAGTTAAATTTTGGGATACAAGAAAAAAAGAATACTTTTTTATCACAAGGGACAAGTCTTAAAAACGTTAAAAAGTATATTGAAGATAATTACAAAACAGTTTCGAGTGCTGATTTATATAATTTACACCCAGAAATTTTCCCTACATTTTCCTTTATTAAAGGGAAGCTTTTAACCATCACATATGAAAACGTTTCTAAAGATTTTCTTTTTTCAGTAAAGAAAAATACGTCAGAGGCATCTAAAAATTTAGGTCAAAAAGGATTGTATTTCAGCTTAACTGATGACAATGAAAAGGAGTATTTGTTAGAACTAATTGTTATTAATAATGAAGTATATCTTATGATAAGCAGCGGTGAAGGGTATGAAGGGAGAAATGATAGCTTTGAGAATATTGGAATGAAATGGTCTGTTACACACTCTTACAATTCAAAAGTTGTGAAATATTGGACTACCAATAATGGATATGAACGATCAGATTCTAAGGGCATGAACTCTAGTGATGATGATTTTACAGATGATTATTATAAATATCAAGCTGAGTATTATTTAGAATGTGATCAATTTTATATATCTCCTTGGTTAGTTCCGTCAACTTATGAAAGCTCGGTTAAGATAACTCCCGATATGTTTTTATTTAAGCTTGAAGAAATCTAATGAAATAATTAAAGAAACTAATCCTGGTTTTCTTTGACTAGGTTTAAAATTCTAAAAAACCCCTACGAAATGTAAGGGTTTTTTTATTTAATTCTCTTAAATGCGAATAATTACTCTGTTTCTGCAGGGGCAGCTGTTTCTGGTACAAGAGAATTCATCATTCCTCCAAAATCAAACCAATCTCCACCACCTGAAATCTTACCATCTACAAATGAAAAGGCGTGGTACGCAGTTAATTTAACTGATTTACCTGACTCAACATGGTTAGCTGTCCAGGTCCCATAGGTTCTAGTACTACCATCTAATTGTCCGGTTTCAGGGTCAACACCAGGCAGCCAATAATCAGCAGTAAAGTTCATGTTATCGAATGCTTTTTGGTAATCTAGTATAGCATTTTTAAGTCCACTTATGTCTGCCATTTCAGACCCATAAACAGGCATATGCCATTCCAAGTCATTGTGAAGTAATTCAAACATTTCATCTGGATTTTCAGCTTGATGAAGTTCAAAGTACTTTTTTGCTGTTGCTGTATTTTTTTCAAAATCAGCGTGATTTCCCGTTGAACATGATGCTGTCAACACACAAAGGGCTAATAATTTAATTGCTTTTATCATAATATAGGTTTTGGTTAATATTTTTGCAATATAAAAAAAAATAAAAACAGTTGCAGTTTGAAAGTTTTTTTATATTTGGCTTTTTTAAAAACGTACTCATTAATGAACACTTATATATCAAGATTATTTTTAAGGCCGTCACAGAATTACAAGCCTATCGATGGAATCAGGGCTATTGCAGTATTGTGGGTTATTATTTTTCACGCATGGCTATTCCAGTATAGTGATTTTACAGCTGTAGGAGATAAAGTATTAGAAAATCCCTTTTTGATATGGATATCAAAAGGAGATTTAGGTGTTGACTTATTTTTTGTCATAAGTGGTTTTCTGATTGGTTCGATATTATTTAAAGAATTTAAGAAAAAGAAACGTCTCAATTTTAAGAAGTTTTATGTTCGAAGGATTTTAAGATTACTTCCAGTTTATGTTTTTTCAATGTTAATAGGTCTTTATTTCATTGAAGGTGATGGATGGAAAACTGCATGGAGTAATTTATTGTATATAAATAATTACGTAAGAGGCTCATATATGGGATGGACCTGGTCGTTGGCTATTGAAGAACAATTTTATATTGTTATCCCTTTCTTAATCGCATTTATCTTTCCTTTTTTTAAAAGAAAGTTAATACCTTTTTTAGTATTAACCATTACTACAATAGCCTTAACCTATCATTACTCAGTAAATATTCATGATTTTCAGGTCCCTTTTAAGTCTGTTTTTCTAGATGAAGATTGGATGAATTGGTTCTGGGATTATTATATGTTAACTCATTTAAGATATGGAGGATTGCTTTGCGGGGTTATCGGAGCTTACATTAACGTTTATTACTTTGAAAAATTAAAAACATTTTTTGAAAAAAATCGCAGAATAGCTTCATTTATTTTAATTTTCAGCTTAGTAACTTTTATTTTAATTTCTAGTATTTCACTTGGACAATGGACTCAACTTCAGAGCTCTGTTTTTGATGGAATGCCCAACAGTGTTCCAAGATTTTATGAAATAATTCACCGGGAGATTTTTTCTTATGTTGTTATGTTTATTATCTTTTGTTGTTTGTATTTGGATTCTTTAATTATCAGACCTATAAATAGTTTTCTTTCAATGAAGTTTTTTTATCCAATATCCCAAATTTCATATTCCGCATATCTTTTTCATGAAATGTTCATGTTTTGGTTTTTCCCAAAATTTAATCAATATGCCTTAGGGAAATTGACAGAAACACAAATTGTTTTATCAAATACTTTTATTTCTCTTATCGCTATTATTTTAGCATCCACTTTGATGTATTTATTTGTAGAGCAACCATTTCAAGATATAAAACAACGAATAAAGTTTGTAGATAAAAATTAATCTTATCCAATACTATTTTATTAAATTGGTAATATAACTTAAACAATGAATACATTATGAAAAAATCAATCTTAACATTATTAGTAGCTGCAGCATTAATTTCATGTAAATCACCCGTAGACGTGGAAATAAAGACCTCCAAGGATGCTATTGGATATGAGGTCCAAGATGATGGCACCAAAGTGCCACTGTACGGAGGAGATATGTCCAATATAGCAGTTTTAGAATCCTATATCAAAGCTCATAATGATCGAGACTTAGAAACTATCAAAAGCTTAAACGGCGATAAAGATTTTAAAGTTTATGGACCTGATGGAAAAGTTATTGAAGGAAGTGAAGCTCATATTGAATTTTTATCAAACTGGTTTGAAGAGGCTTCTCCTAAATGGGTAACTAATTATCTTATTGAAAATGAGTTAACAAACAGTAAAGGTGAATTACGCCAATGGGTTACATCAGGCCATGAAGTAACATTAACTGTTGATGGAGAAGATGTTAAATTTGGCCAAGTTATTGACGCTCGCATTTCAGATGGAAAAGTTCAAATGTTCTATGTAACCCAGCGTGTACTTGCTGCTGACGAGTTAGAATAACTAGAAAGAATTTTGAAGTAATTAATTCCGTATTAATATTCTTTATTAAATTAAAATTTAGTTGATAGAGTGAGTCGGGTTATGGGGTGATAAATTACCAAATCCGACCTAATAATAAATATTTTTTTAATTCTACACATCAAAAAAGCCTTTATGATTTTAAAGGCTTTTTTGATATTTTCTAGATTTTTTTATTGTTTGTGAGCACCATCACAAAAAGGAACGTCTAAAGTTTTGCCACAATTACACAGTGTGAACCGATTCCTTTTTTTAATAGGGTTACCCTCTGCATCTAATAAAACAATATCATTGGCATTTGTAACAACTACTTTTCCGGAAGCAGTTACTTGTATTGTAGGTGTTTTAGTGTTATCCATTTTGATTTTTTTAAACTAATTTTATGAAAAGACTATAGTTTTATTGTTGTAAACCATAACCTTGTGGTCTAAATGTAATTTAATACCAGAAGATAAAACAATTTTTTCTAAATCTCTACCTTTTGTTGCTAAATCATTTATAGAATGAGTATGTGATACTCTGGTAACATCTTGCTCAATAATGGGGCCTGCGTCAAGTTCTGATGTTACATAATGTGAAGTGGCGCCTATAATTTTTACACCCCTTTTAAAGGCTGAGTGATAAGGTTTTGCTCCTACAAAAGCTGGAAGAAAAGAATGATGAATATTAATAATTTTGTTATGAAATTTGTTTATAATATTTTTTGGGATGATCTGCATGTAACGTGCTAAGACAATGAAATCAATATTACAATCTGATAGAAGTTCTAAGTGTTTACTCTCAGCGAGTTTTGGATTTAACTTATCTAAAGGAACAAAATGAAAAGGGATATTAAAACTATCAGCTATTAATTTTAGCTTTGGATGATTACTTACAATCAAAGGAATATCAACATCAAGTTCTCCAGACTTGTGCCGGCCTAATATATCATACAGGCAATGATCGTACTTTGATACAAATATTGCCATTTTAGGTCTATATTCTTCAGGATATATCTCCCATTTCATTTTAAAGACACAGGCTAATTCTTGATAAAAATCATCTTTAAATTTTAAATCATCATAAGACAAGCCTTGAAATTCAGCTTCAAGCCTCATAAAAAACACTTTTTGGTCTTGGTCTACGAATTGGTCTACGTACAATATGTTACCGCTTCGAACAGCAATAAAAGTTGTAATAGCAGCAATAATTTGAGGTTGATCCGAACAATGAATCAAAATAGTAATTTTCTTCATTCCATAAAATTAAAAAACTACAGCCTAACTTGACCACGGTTATTGATCTCAAATTCATTTTTTGCATTTAATCAAGTTTCAGGCCTGTTTTGTTAGGATTTATGAAAAATTAAGTTGTTTTTTTATGTAAATCAACGACCTTAAAAAATATTATCTAACTATGACCGATCCAAACAAATTAATAGTTAGTTAACGCATATTTCTTACACATCAGCTTATTAACCTTAAAGCTTGAAAACTAGTTATTTATATTGATTATTAATTGAGTATGCTTTTTTAATATTTTGTTAAATATACCCTGGATTAATATTTACCGTTTAATTTTGTGAGGCTAAATTAAATTCAAATGAAAACAAATAGATCGCACTGTCCACTCACAAATGCCCTAGATATTTTTGGGGACAAATGGTCTCTTATTATCATAAGAGATTTATTCTTGGGAAAAAAAACTTTTACAGAGTTCATGAGGTCCAATGAAAAGATAGCTTCTAATATTTTAACCAACAGATTGGAATTTTTAATAAATCATGGATTGTTAGAGGTCACAAAATTACCTAACGACAACAAGACAAAAATTTATTACCTCACCAATAAAGGCATTGATATGTATCCAATTATGTACGAGATGATGTGTTGGAGTAATAGAAATCTAGATAAGGAATTCGGTCCAATTGGAAAACAAATACTAATAGACATGGAGGGCATTGCTCCAGACCAATTCATTGGAGAAAAACAATCTTCTTACCTCAAAATTAGAGAGCATATACTTTCAGCTTAACGTTTCTCATTCACTTCTTTTCACTAATTTGCAAATTCTAAAATAACTTAGACAATGAAAAGATTTCTTCAAATATTTTTATTTTTTATTAGTCTGTCCAGTTTCTCACAGATTCTTGACCCTGTGAAATGGGAATTCGGGTCGACTAATATTTCAGGAGACGAATACGAACTCATATTTGTTGCTAAAATTGACACCCATTGGTCTTTGTACTCCCAGTTTGTAGATGAAGGTGGACCACTGCCAACAATATTTTTATTTGAGCCATCTGCAGATTATGAATTGATTGGTTCTGTGGTTGAGTCAAAAACCAACAAAGTCACACAACGAGACCCTGTATTTGATATGATAGTTTCAAAGTACTATGATAAAGCTGTTTTCAAACAACGAATTAGAGTTAACTCTTCAGCCTTTGGTGTTAAAGGTAATATTGACTTTATGACTTGCGATGATACAAAATGTACCTACAAGCCTGATAATCCATTTGTTTTTGAATTTAACTTAGAATCCGGTTTTTCCATTGTTGGTGGCGCAACAATGTCTGATTTAGATATCTCAGAAAACTCTAATTTAGTTTTATATGGCATGGCAGAAAATGAACTTCAAAAGCTACCAGCAAATTGTACTGTACAAACAACATCTTTATCGCAGGACATAAACAGTTCTAGAAACACGCTCTGGCAAATCTTTTGGCTAGGTTTTTTAGGAGGATTACTTGCATTGTTAACCCCATGCGTTTTTCCAATGATCCCTTTGACGGTAAGTTTCTTTACCAAAAACGGAGTAAGTGCTAAGAACAATAATGGTGTCTCAAAAGCAATTCTGTATGGTTTTTTCATTGTGTTGGTTTATCTAGCTTTAAGCACTCCCTTTCATTTGTTAGACTCCGTTAACCCTGATGTATTAAATGAAATATCAACCAATGTGTGGTTGAATGTCTTTTTCTTTGTAATATTTATATTTTTTGCTTTTTCATTTTTTGGATATTATGAGCTAACCTTACCATCAAAATGGACTAGCTCAACAACAAAAGGAGAAGGAATTGGGGGTGTTTTGGGAATTTTTTTCATGGCACTTACCTTGTCCATAGTCTCTTTTTCTTGCACAGGACCTATTCTAGGGTCGCTTTTAGCTGGCTCTCTTACAGCTGAGGGAGGAGCATGGCAATTAACCGCCGGTATGGGTGGCTTTGGCTTGGCTTTAGGCTTGCCTTTCGCCCTATTTGCAATGTTTCCAAACCTGCTCAGAGCGCTACCTAAATCTGGAGGCTGGTTAAACACTACAAAGGTTGTCCTTGGGTTTTTTGAGCTTGCACTGGCTTTTAAATTTCTTTCAAATGCAGACCTAGTTAAACACTGGGGTCTACTTAAAATTGAAGTTTTTTTAGGAATCTGGATTTTGATATTTGCTAGTTTAGCTATTTATATTTTTGGGAAGCTTAATTTTCCACATGATTCTCCTGTAAAAAAACTATCATTCTTTAGGGTAAGTTCAGGAGTTCTTGTTTTGGCATTTGTTATATATTTAATTTCAGGCTTTAGGTTTAGTAAAGACACTCAGACATTTACATCTCTAACCCTTTTGAGTGGTCTTGCTCCACCTGTTGGCTATAGTTTTGTTTATCCCAATGATTGCCCGAACAACTTTGAATGCTTTAAAGATTTTAAAGAAGGAGTCGCCTATGCTCAAAAAGTTAATAAACCAATTCTGATTGATTTTACGGGCTATGCGTGTGTAAATTGCAGAAAAATGGAAGAACACATCTGGCCTAAATCTTCAATTAAATCGTTTTTTCAAGACGATTATGTTTTAATATCTTTATATGTGGATGACAAAAAAGAGCTTCCAGATAATCAAAAACTCGTAGTTGAAAGACAAGGAGGAGGCGCGAGAGTTTTAGAAAATTACGGGAATAAATGGGCTCATTTCCAAACACAGTTCTTTCAATCAAATTCCCAACCTTATTATGCTTTGTTAAGCCCTGATGGAAAAACAGTACTAACCCCCCCAGTTGGATACACCCCTAGCGAAGAAAATTACAAAATATTTTTAGATTGTGGTCTTGAAGCTTTTTCTAATCTTAATCTATCAGAGCCTAAATAAACACCAATATAATTAACTATCTTTGGATTAAGAATTGATAAATAATGTTAGATAGCTTTTTAAATTTCTTAGAACTTGGACTTTACCACATTGTTGATTTTAGCAGTTACGATCACATGCTTTTTTTGGCGATTATTTCCGTGCCTTATTCCTTTAAAGACTGGAAACAGCTCTTAGTTTTAGTTTCTTTTTTTACAATTGGACACACTTTAAGCTTGCTCCTTGGAGTCTATGATGTACTAAACCTAAAGGCAAATTTAGTAGAATGGTTAATTCCATTTACTATAATAATAATAGCTCTTTATAATATATTTACTGCAGGAAAAACTTTTAATAAATCGAAATCAGTTATTATAAGTTGTTTGGTTTTATTCTTTGGACTTGTTCATGGGTTAGCGTTTGCTAGTTCTTTTGAGTCTATGGTGAAAACCGGCGAGAGTCAATTTTTATCTATTCTAGAATTTGCATTAGGACTTGAGTTAGGGCAGTTTGTGATTATCTTTTGTGTTTTGTTTTTCGGATTTTTAGGGCAGACAATATTTAGATTTTCCAAGCGTGACTGGATAATGGTTCTTTCATCCATTATTATAGGATTAATGATCCCATTAATTATATCAAGTATTTAGATTATTTACATGACTAAACAAAAACAACATAAGTATGATCAAGCCTATTTGAGAATGGCTTCAGAATGGGGAAAACTATCACATTGTAAGCGAAAACAAGTCGGGGCTATAATTGTTAAAGATAGAATGATTATTTCCGATGGTTACAATGGAACACCAACAGGATTTGATAATTTTTGTGAAGATGAAGAAGGTTACACAAAATGGTATGTTCTGCATGCAGAGGCTAATGCAATATTAAAGGTTGCAGCTTCTACGCAGTCCTGTGACGGAGCTACTTTATACATAACCTTATCTCCATGTAAAAGTTGCAGTAAATTAATATTCCAAGCAGGGATTAAAAGGGTTGTCTACAGCTCAGCTTATAAGGACTTATCAGGAGTTGAATTTTTAGAAAAAGCGGGTATTAAAGTTGAATTAATTACCATTTAAATATAATTTTAATCTCGGTCGTAAAATTGGAATTAAAGATCAGCACTTTTCTTTTACAGTCCTATCTATTTTTTTAACTATACGGAGAATGGTTAAAATTAATATCGAGCATCCACCGGCTAAAGCAGTAATAATAGCTGTAAAACTTTCGTTTTCAAAAGGATTGGAGAGGTCTATCCTAGTGAGGTTAAATCCAATAATAACTAGCGCTATAACAGACAATAAATAAGTTAATATTTTCATGTTTAGAGTAAAAATTTAATATTAGAGGTAAATAATTTAACTGCAATTGCTAGTAGAACTACTCCAAATACTTTTCGAATAATACTTATTCCGTTCTGACCAATGATTCGTCCAATTATTGAAGATGTTTTTAGTACTGCAAAAATCACAATAACATTTATAATGATAGCTATAATAATATTTCCAGTATGAAATTCGGATTTTAAAGACAATAGTGTAGTAAGACTTCCTGGGCCAGCAATTAGCGGAAATGCCAAAGGGAAGACAGAAGCGTTCATGGCTGCACCGTCTTCTTGTTTGTATAGCGTGATTCCTAAAATCATTTCAAGGGCTATAAAGAAAAGAATAAAAGCACCAGCTACCGCGAAAGAGTGTACATCAATTCCAATAAGAGTCAAAATACTTTCCCCCAGAAATAAGAAAACAATCATGATTACTCCCGCAATAATTGAGGCTTTTCCGCTTTGAATGTGACCTGCTTTTTTTCGAAGATCTATAATAATAGGAATGTTACCAACAATATCGATGACTGCGAAAAGCACCATAAAAGTTGTCAGGATTTCTTTATAATTAAAACTCATTATTTTATTATTTTATATCTGCAAATATCTAACAAATAATTGTATCTACAAGTTTATTTTAACATAGGATGTTCACTATTATGTGTTATATTTGAGACATGTTTCAATTAGGAAAAACTATAGTTTCTGAAGATATTATTAAGAAAGATTTTATATGTAACCTTAGTGCATGCAAGGGCGCTTGTTGCATAGATGGTGACTCAGGAGCTCCCCTAGAAGCCCCAGAAGCAGAAATATTAAAAGATATTTATCCAATTATTAAGCCATATCTTCGAAAGGAGGGTGTTGCAGCTATAGAAGCTCAAGGCACACACGTCATTTCAGAAAATGGCGAATTGGAAACTCCTTTAATTAATGGTGCTGATTGTGCTTACGTAATATTTGATGAAAAGAATACAGCACTTTGTGCGATTGAAGAAGCTTATAACCAAGGCGATGTGAATTGGAAAAAACCAGTATCCTGCCATTTATACCCAGCTCGTGTAAAAGAGTACAGTGAGTTTTCGGCAGTTAATTACAATCATTGGCATATATGTGACGATGCCTGTACTTTAGGAAAAGAGCTTCAGGTGCCGGTTTATAAGTTTATAAAAGAGGCTCTTATTAGAAAGTTTGGACAAGATTGGTATGATGAGTTAGAAAATATAGCGTCGTCAATTAAATAATTGTATTATGTAGCTTTTAATTAGCCAGGCCTGATAATTTCTTATTAAGCTAGAGTTTTTTAAAATATTTATCAAATTATAGTTTCTTTAACACAAAAAATGCATCATAACTTCTAAGAGAGAGGGTATTTATAAAACACTAGTTTTCAGTATTTTATTAAATTATTTATTCTTTTTTTTTGTAAGAAAAAACCTACTCGTTGTTAAAAACTTCTATTCAATGTTTATAAAAATGACTTTCATTTAATACAACAATTTTGAACCTTTGTTAGCGACACAAGTGTGTTTTAGTTTAATTCAAGATCGTAAATATTTAAAAAAAAAGATGTCACAAGTAGAACCAATTTTACAGCCAAATAAAGATAGATTCGTTATTTTTCCAATTCAACACCACGATATTTGGGAATGGTACAAGAAATCTGAAGCTAGCTTTTGGACTGCTGAAGAAATTGACTTACACCAAGATTTGACAGACTGGAGCTCTAAGCTCAATGATGATGAGCGTTATTTTATTAAACACATCTTAGCATTCTTTGCGGCAAGTGATGGTATTGTAAACGAAAATTTAGCAGAAAATTTCGTTAACGAAGTTCAATATAGCGAAGCAAAATTCTTTTATGGATTTCAAATTATGATGGAAAACATACATAGTGAAACATATTCACTATTGATAGATACTTATGTGAAGGATGAGCAAGAAAAAGACAAGCTTTTTAACGCTATTGAAAACTTTCCAGCTATAAAGAAAAAGGCTGACTGGGCACTAAAATGGATAGAATCACCAAGCTTCGCTGAGCGTTTAATTGCCTTTGCAGCAGTCGAAGGGATCTTTTTTTCAGGTGCGTTTTGCTCTATTTTTTGGCTTAAAAAACGAGGCTTAATGCCAGGGCTAACTTTTTCAAATGAGTTAATTTCACGTGATGAGGGTGTGCACGCGGACTTTGCTGTTCACCTGCACAATAAACACCTAGTCAACAAAGTACCTAAAGAACGTATTCGCGAAATTTTAATTGATGCATTAAATATTGAGAGAGAATTTATTACAGAGTCCTTACCAGCTAGTTTGATAGGAATGAATTCAAAATTGATGTCTCAGTACTTAGAATTTGTTACTGATAGGTTGTTGCAAGAACTTGATTGTGAAAAAGAGTATAATACAGCTAATCCATTTGATTTTATGGATATGATATCCTTACAAGGCAAGACAAATTTCTTTGAAAAAAGGGTATCCGAGTATCAAAAAGCTGGCGTTCTCAGTAAAGAAGAAGAAGAGACAAATAAGTACAGTTTTGATTCTGATTTCTAGAAATAAATTTCTAGATCAAGAATCCCATAAAACTAAAATCGCTTACAAACAAAAATTTTTAACCTTTTAACTAACGGGTTAATACCAAATAACAACCAAGCATCTGGTGAGACTCAAATATCACTAGGTTAACTAACTAACCGCTTTTTTGAAGCAATATCATAAAAGCAATAAAGAATTTAAAAATGTACGTACTTAAAAGAGATGGCAGAAAAGAAGAAATAATGTTCGATAAGATCACAGCAAGGGTTAGAAAACTTTGTTATGGTTTAAATGAATTAGTAGACCCTCTGAAAGTTGCGATGCGTGTAATCGAAGGGCTATATGATGGCGTTACAACTAGCGAATTGGACAACCTAGCAGCAGAGGTCGCCGCAACTATGACAACCGCCCACCCTGACTACGCACGACTTGCAGCGCGTATATCTGTTTCAAACTTACACAAAAACACGAAAAAGACTTTTAGTGAAGTCATGCATGATTTATATACTTATGTCAACCCAAGAACAGGAAAGGATGCTCCTCTACTTTCAGAAGAGGTATACAATGTAATTTCAGAAAATAAAGACAAATTAGACTCAACAATTATTTACAACAGAGACTTTGGTTATGATTATTTTGGATTTAAGACTCTGGAGCGCTCTTATCTTTTAAAATTAAACGGAGTCATAGCGGAACGCCCCCAGCATATGCTAATGCGTGTTTCTATAGGAATTCATTTAAATGATTTAGATGCTGCAATCGAGACTTATGAATTGATGTCTAAAAAATACTTTACTCACGCAACTCCTACATTGTTCAACGCTGGTACTCCGAAGCCACAAATGTCTTCATGCTTTTTGTTGACAGCAAAAGATGATAGCATTGATGGAATTTATGACACACTAAAGCAAACTGCAAAGATATCTCAATCAGCAGGTGGAATCGGCTTAGCTATGCACAACATTAGAGCAACAGGCAGCTACATCGCAGGGACCAATGGTACGAGCAATGGAATAGTGCCAATGCTTCGCGTATTTAATGATACAGCGCGTTATGTTGATCAAGGTGGAGGAAAGCGTAAAGGTAGTTTTGCTATTTATTTAGAGCCGTGGCACGCTGATGTTTTTGATTTTCTTGACTTAAAGAAAAATCACGGAAAGGAAGAAATGCGAGCACGAGATTTATTCTATGCCATGTGGATTCCAGATTTATTTATGAAGCGTGTTCAAGAAGATGCTGAATGGACATTAATGTGTCCAAATGAATGTCCAGGCTTACCTGACACCCACAGTGAAGAATTCGAAGCGCTATATCTTGATTACGAAAATAGAGGTAAAGGAAGAAAAACAATCAAGGCAAGAGAGCTGTGGGAGAAAATAACAGAGTCTCAAATTGAAACCGGAACCCCATACATGCTTTACAAAGATGCAGCAAACCGAAAATCTAACCAGCAAAATCTAGGTACAATTCGATCTTCTAATTTATGTACTGAAATAATTGAGTATACATCACCTGACGAAGTAGCTGTTTGTAACCTTGCATCGATTGCACTTCCAATGTTTGTAAAAGATGGTGTATTTGATCACCAGGAACTATATAGGATTACAAAACGTGTGACTCGAAACCTAAATAAAGTAATTGATCGAAATTATTATCCAGTAATTGAGGCAAAAAACTCTAATATGAGACACCGCCCAATAGGTTTAGGTGTTCAGGGATTGGCAGATACTTTTATAGCCTTAAGACTTCCTTTTACAAGTGATGAGGCCAAGCAATTAAACCAGGATATTTTTGAAACTATTTATTTTGCAGCCGTAACGTCTTCTATGGAAGAAGCAACTGAAGATGGACCATACGAAACCTATAAAGGATCTCCAATTAGTGAGGGTAAATTCCAGCATAATCTTTGGGGGCTTAAAGACGAGGAATTAAGTGGTCTTTGGGATTGGGGACAGCTTCGAAAAGAAGTACTAAAAAACGGCGTTCGAAACTCGCTTTTAGTAGCTCCAATGCCTACAGCTAGTACTTCTCAGATACTTGGTAATAATGAATGTTTCGAGCCTTATACTTCCAATATATACACACGACGCGTATTGTCAGGCGAGTTTATCGTTGTTAATAAGCACCTGTTAGAAGATCTTGTTGAGTTAGGTCTGTGGAATGAAAACTTAAAACAAGAAATTATGAGAGCGAATGGATCTATCCAGCATGTAGAAGCCATCCCTCAGGATATTAAAGAACTTTATAAAACAGTTTGGGAGTTAAGCATGAAGGACATTATAGATATGTCTCGTCAAAGAGGATATTTTATTGACCAGTCTCAATCTCTTAACTTGTTTATGGAAGGAGCCACAATGGCCAAGTTAACATCAATGCATTTCTATGCTTGGAAAAGCGGCCTTAAAACAGGAATGTATTATCTAAGAACCAAAAGTGCTGTTGACGCAATCAAGTTTACTTTGGACAATAAAAAGAAGGAATCTCCTGAGCCTGAACCTATTAACTTAGAAGCAGTTGCAGTAAAAACAGAGACTGTTGTTTTGGAAAAGCAACAAGAGAAAGCGGCTAATACTGCAGCTAAGTTTTCTCAAGAAAAGTCTGTTGATGTAGAGCCAATGAGCGCTGAGGAAATGAAAGCTTTAATTCAACAAGCAAAAGAATCAGAAGGCGACGATTGTTTGATGTGCGGATCGTAAGATAGTTTTTAAACATAAAAAAGCACCTAATTCATTAGGTGCTTTTTTATGTTTAAAAACGGCTCTTTATTCATTCTCTTCGCTGACTGTCGCTGGTTTCACACTACTGTCATAGGCAGTATAATATTCTTCTAGCAAACATGTAGTAGCATTTAATAGATCTTTAGTTTCTAACAATAAGCTAAAATAAAGGGTCGTATTCTTAGGACTTGATTCCTCACCACGAGTTCGTTTAACCTGAATATCTATATTGGATTTCAGAATAGCCGCGATTTCATTTTTTTGCTCAATAATAGCATCTATTTTCTCAAAAGACTGAGCTTTAAAAGCTAACATGGCATCCAAAAATAACACTTCAATAGAGTCGTTAATTTGGCTTAATTCTTTAATTTGATTGAACTTTAGCTTTTTATGATTATTGTTAACGTGTTTGTGACTTACTTTATTGATATATGTAAGTGATTGCGTCATGTCTTGTAAATAGCCTAAAATTTGAATATAAAAATTACTTGCACCAACACTAGATTCATCAAGATTTTTAATAAAATAAAATACATTATCTCTTAAATCATCTACCTCGTCAGAAAGCTTAACGATTTGTTTCTTATTCTGTTTAAGCGCTTCTAAATCTTGCTTTGACAGTCCGGTAAATGCAGCAGTATAGATTTTTTTACCACGTTTAAGTACGTTAGCAATGTTTGTAGCACTTTCTATAATAACCCCCTGAACAGAACTACTTTCTGTTTTAGTCAAGCGGTCTTCTGACGCCATCTCTTGTGTTTTTTTTCTGTGAACAATCGAACTCCTAACAAGTAATATTATCGCAGCTAAAAGTAAAATTGGAAACATTACTTCAACATTTAAATTCAATAAGTAAGCAACCAACGCAGCAGCACTAAAAGCACTTAATGCTGTTAGAAACCAGCCTCCAATCACGTTAAGAACTCCAGCTACACGATATACAGCACTTTCAGATCCCCAAGCCCTATCAGCTAACGAAGTACCCATTGCTACCATGAAAGTAACGTAGGTAGTTGATAGTGGTAGTTTGTAAGACGTAGCTATTGATATTAACACAGCTGCTACCATTAAATTTACAGCTGCTCTGACTAAGTCAAAAGCAGGTAACTCGTGTACTTTATTACTAGCGAGCTTTATAACTGGTTGTTCAAATTGTTGTTCAATTTTATCTTGCCACGAAATTGGTAGTATAAATGAAGTTACTTTTGAAGCTCCCATGGCAAACCGAACAAAACCACGAGACAAGAAATTTGGTTGAAACCGTTCTTTTGTATCTCCTTGGTTAGAAAGGTCTAAAGACGTTTTAACTACATCCTTAGCTTTTGTTGAAAACCACAAAGTAATAACCATTACCATTCCTGCTCCAAATAATAACCAATTATTTGTTGGAACCTTAGAGGCTAATACGTCCATTGGAAAGCTTGCTGCAGATAGACCTGAAGCTGACCACTCTGTATAGGCATTAAACGCTGCTACTGGAACTCCAATAAAATTAACTAAATCATTCCCTGCAAAGGCTAGTGCTAAGGCAAAAGTTCCTACTATAATAATTAGTTTATAGATATTAGTTTTAGCAAACACAATTAAAATATAGGATAACAGTGACCAGATAATAGAACTGACCAGCACTATAGATAGTACTTGATTTTCTAAAAAGTCCTTCATCGTTCCACCACCAATTATATCAAATGACTGCTTAGCATATGAGGTCCCTTTTAATCCTTTCATGAATATAAAGTAAGTTATAGCAGTTAAAGCGATTCCACTAAACAAAGCACCTACCCATACAGCCTTTTTCTGAAAATCATAAGATAATAACAGTCTAGAAACCCATTGAACAATTGCTCCTATTGAAAAGGCGACGACTACCGAAAGTAGAATTCCGAAAATTATTTGAGAAGCTTTTGAAGTATTTATGTAGTTAACAACCTCACTAAAATCACCACCAGCAGCAGCAATTTTTATTAAAGCCATTGCGACAGCCGCACCTAATAGTTCGAAAACTATAGATACAGTTGTTGAGGTTGGCATTCCCAAAGAGTTGAAAACATCCAAAAGTAAAATATCTGTGATCATAACAGCCATGAAAATAATCATGATTTCATTAAACATAAATTCACCAGGATTAAAAATGCCTTTTCGCGCTACTTCCATCATACCACTAGAAAAAATTGCTCCAATAGCTACGCCTATACTAGCAACAATCATAATTGTTTTAAATGAAATTGCTTTGGACCCAATAGCAGAATTTAAAAAATTAACAGCATCGTTACTAATTCCAACAACTAAGTCGGCAATAGCCAAGAAGGCTAAGGCAACTATCATATATAAATAAATGTTTTCCATAATTCAGTTTATTTTGTAGGCAAATCTCTTAAGACTTCCTGAATGCAAGGTTAAGTTAATGTTATATTTTTAAAAATGAATATCAAATCCGAGTCTGAAAGTAATATTGTCTTTTTCACCATCTAATGATGTGTAACTTATATCGCTCTGTACTTTTAACTTGTGCCCTACTAAATATTTATTGATTCCCAACGTATATTGTTTGGAGGGCATTTTTTCTGTAATTGAGTCATAATCCACTGTTGTAAAGCGCCCAGCCACCTCATAGTTATTTTTAAATAGGTATCCAAGTTGTAAGTTTAATGCGTTTCCTGTTAAGACAATATCTCCTGTTGGCGTTACTCCATCTGCTTCTGTTGCTATTACACTGTCAGCGGTTCGTTTAGCATATTCACCCATAAAAGAAACTCCCTTATACTTATACATTGCGTCTATAAAAATAGTTGTCTGGTTAGTTTCAAAAATAGTTTTGTCATTTCTAATCATGTAATCACCCGCAAAACCACGCTCCCTAACGGCATTTTCGTTAAAGTTATATGTGAATCCAACCATAAGCTTTGAAGACACCTCTCTTTTAAGATCAGATTGACTGTAATCCCCTTTTGATTTGAAATTTCCAAATGGCAAAAACTCTAAACGTCCGGTGTATTGCAACCCACCTTCATTTCCTTCTGTAACATTACGCCCTTCTCCTTGTGATATGGCAAACTTCTCACGCATTAAAAATTCACCACCTAAGTTTGATTTATGACGAATTTGAATTCCTAAATCACGGTCAATGTTAAAACGACTGTTTAATAAAGAACGATCAACGAGCTGTAAATTAGCTGAAGACACAACCCTTTCAACATTACCAGGTAATTTTGTCTGTCCAGCCCAAAGCTCCCAGTTTTTTGCAAACTGCCACATTATAACAGCGTCTAAGATATAACGAGGGGTGTTTCTGTTAAACTCATTTGCTCCAGAAATATCTCTATTAGAAAGACCTAGCTCAAGTTTGTATTTTAACTTTGTGCTGTAGGCAAATCCGTCAAACTTCAAACGAGAACGACGTACAATAAAATTATGTTCTGGGCTTACATATTGACTTCCATCATGATCCCATGATGACATTGAACGAACTTGAAATCGTGGGGCAAATTTTACGCTAAATGAGCTGTCTTTTGCTACAAAATTAAGAAGTCCTTTTCCAAATGATGTGTCACTGATTTCTTGTGAGTGTGAGATTGTTAATGCAATAAGAGCTACTGTAAAACTTAGTTTTCTAAGTATCATATTAATTTTTATTAATTATTGTTACCACAAATTAAGAGCTTAAGGCCTTTATTAAGGTTACATAACTTTTATAAAACCATTAACAAAACGTTAATATCCTTTACAAATCACGAATTTTAGAAACATTAAATTAACATTGAAATGATTATCTTGCAGGTTAACACTAGATAATATGAATTGGGAACAATTACTTTCCTTAAAGCGTCGTGGCGACTCCAACAAGCGTCTTAGAAATGAACAGGATGAAACACGTTTAGGTTTTGATGTTGATTAC
>Ga0233438_10002047_pt1 | contig 20930 bp, 20 predicted proteins | sample SI_123_September_FD_182720 | JGI IMG/M metagenome (GOLD analysis project Ga0233438, IMG submission 182720) | Seawater microbial communities from Saanich Inlet, British Columbia, Canada - SI_123_September2016_10_MG | ecosystem: Environmental > Aquatic > Marine > Inlet | place: Canada: British...
CGTCCGAACGCCGGCCAATCCTCGCGCTTAATGCGCCGGATCGGAATCGGACCGTCGGTGCCGTGCAACGCCCCCCCGAAATCGAGATCGCTCTCCAGTTTCCGGAAATAGGGCAGCACATCCTCCCAGCCCCACCCTTTCGCACCGAGATCACGCCATTGATCATAATCCCGCGGCAGCCCGCGGTTGGCGGACTGTACGTTAATGGATGAACCGCCACCCATCACACGGCCTTGCTCATAAGGCCGCGTGATGGCGCTGCCACTTACGGTGCGCCCGACCATGGCAGAGAGGCCAGGCCAGATATAACGATCACCGAAAAACAGAGGCATGGGATAGCTGTCAAGAATTTCCGCCGGCATATTCTCCGGGGGCGTATCCTGTCCGGCCTCCACAAGAAGAACGCGGCGGCGGCCATTGGCGGAGAGACGATTTGCAAGGACACATCCAGCAGATCCTCCACCGAGAATGACGTCGTCAAAACGAGCAGTATCCATCGCCTAGGCCAATTCGCCGTTGCGGCCCGCAACCAGGTGCTGCTGCGAAAACTCTATCATCTGTTCCTGCCCTTGGGTTCGCATGCAGCTTGTCCTTCTGAGCAGTGCCACGCATGCTTGCTGCGCAGGCTAAGCAGGACCCACAATCGAAACAAATAGTTGATTTTGATTTTCTCGATCATCCATCCTGATAGCAGACGCCGCGAGTGCTCACAGACCCACGTCAGATGCAAATTTTCCCATGCGCCGACTTCACGCAACTGCTCTGGCATCGCCTCGAATTGCAGTCCGCTGTGGAAGGTCGGCGGGATGATCCGAACTTCGGATCGGGGCTAGGACAATTCCGCCATCACGCGTCGGAATTGATTGGGTGACGCGCCGGTGTGCTGCTGAAAGAATCGCGTGAAGTTACCTTGCGCAGTGAATCCGAGATCCCCGGAAATCATGCCGATATCGGACCTCTCTTTGCGCAGCTTGCCCACCGCAGCCTCCACCCTCAAGGCATTTGCATAGAGACGCGGACTGACGCCGGTGCAACTCCGGAACAAATAGTTGAAGTGCGGACGAGACAACCCCGCTCCGGTTGCAATGCCATCGAGATCCAGCCGTTTTTCCCCTGTACACTCATGGATTTGGCGAAGAGCCTTGAGTATCCGGAAATCCCGCACCACGTGCCGCTCACCTCTCCCGAATGATTGTGCACGCCAGTCTGAGAAACCATGTACGACCTCCAGAGTCAGGTCGAGGATCAGTTTTTCCAATTGCCGTGCATCGATATGCAGCTCCGTCTGGAGAAGGCGTACGAGTTTCGCGCGCAATCGCATGATCTCGAATGTGATCGAGATCGCGGATTGCGCAAAGAATCCCGGCCTCGTGCAGTTCGCAAAGGACCCATCCGCTTCGGCGAGCCAGTCTGGTTCAATATACAACGCAAGAAAAACGGTTCGCTCAGGCTTGGCGCGGTGCAGATATTCGTGCTGCTGCCATGTGTTGACCGCAACGGCCGTGTCATAACGCAACGGAAATACCCGTCCTTCGACGATGAATTCCTGATCGGGACCGCTGGCCTTGAAGATCAGATGGCAATGAGGATGCGCATGGGCGACCAGCGAGGTGTCCATATCAAGAAGAGCGACTCGCCCGAAAGCTCCGCTCAAGATGCTCAACGCCTTGGTCACAGACGTACCCCGGCAAGCCGCTGCCTCCTGCAGCACAGAACAATTCTAGCACGCATGGCGGATCAGCGAAACACGAACGATGGCGCTAAAGAATCATCTGAAATGATAAAAAATCCGCCGCGGTGCAAAGTAGCCTGTTAGCACGGATTCTAGATTTCTTCCGGTCAATTCTCGCGCAAAGCGGGGTCTGGAGGAAAATATGAAAATGGATGTCGTTTTTCAGGATGAGAACCGTGACCTGCGCGAACAGCGCCGGCAGGAAGTCTTCCGTCAAAAGTTCGTCGAGGAAACCCCGCCGTGGTACCACGGCGTGATCCATCTCTGCTTTACGCTGCTCATCACTGGCGGCGCTCTTTTCTATTGCTGGCAGCATATCCATAACGCGACATGGGAATGGTGGCTGGTCATTCCGATCGCATTATTCGGGAACTGGATCGAATGGGCCGCACACCGCTACATCCTGCATCGGCCGGTCAAGGGACTGGAGATGATCTACAAGCGCCATTGCACTGTGCATCACCAGTTCTTCACTCATCACGATCTTGGATATAATGGGCACAAGGAATGGCGGGCACTTCTCTTTCCGCCTTTCGCGCCGCTCGGCTTCGTGCTCGCATCGCTGCCCGCCGCGCTTGTCTTCGGCCTGCTGGTCAATGCGAACGCCGGTTACATCGTCGTATTCACGATGTCGGCCTACTATCTCCTGTACGAGGGTTTGCACACATTGTCGCACCTCGATGACGAGGACTATCCGTTCCTCAAGTATGTCCCGCTCATCAACACGGTCCGGCGCATGCACTATATCCATCACGTGTTGGGATTCATGCAGACCCGCAACTTCAATCTCACCTTTCCGATCTGCGACGCATTGTTCGGGACGAGTGACCTTGATCGCGGCTTGATTGGCACGCTGTTTAACGGCAACTCGAACAAATACATGCGCAAGGATCTGTTGCCGAACGACCCGGAGATTGATGTGCCTCAGCTCGATGCACGCAACGAAGGAGCCGTAGCGCGCTGAAATATCGCTATCAGCGCAGATGATGTCGTTCATCATAAATGACTATTTGCGCTGATAGTTCGTTGAACAATAGCTTGAAGCAGAAAAATAATACTTCGGGGGAAAAAAATGAGAATTGTCCATGCCGCGCTCTGCGGCAGCCTCTTTGCAGCCATCGTCAGCACTGTGTCACCGGCAGCCGCCAAAGTTGGAAGCTGCACCGACCCGATCCTGCTCGGCACTACCATTTCCGAAACGGGCCCGTTCTCGACGCTCACGGATCGCTGGCGTCAGATGACGGAAAATTTCTTCGACGAGATTAACAAGGACGGCGGCATTTTCGTCAAGTCCTGCGACAAGAAGCTGCCAGTCAAGGTTGTCATCTATGACGACCAGAGCAATCCCACCACCGCCGTCTCTCTTTATGAAAAGATGGCGACTGTCGACCAGGTTGACTTCTTCCTCGGACCCGACTGGACGTCGCTTGGATTGCCGGTGCCGACGGTGGCCGAGCGAAATCAGATTCCTCTGGTGGCAGCGAATGTTGCAACCAAGTCGGCCTACGAACGCGGCCTGAAGTACATGTGGGGCACGCCCTATCCAGTCGTGCCGCTGTGGTCCGAACGTTACTTCGACATGATCGCGAACGTTCAGCCGAAGCCGAAAACGATCTTCTTTGTCACTCACGATAATCCTGTCATGAAGGCAATCACGGAAACCTGGAGCAAAAAGGCCGAAGCCACCGGATTACAGATCGTTGGGCGCGAGATGTTCCCGGCCGATACCAAGGACTTCAGCGCGATCGTACTGAAGGTCCGCGCCGCGAAGCCTGACATCGTCTACATCGCATCGTTCGATAATGTCTCTGGTCCGCTGGTTCAGCAGATGCGCCAACAGCGCATCAAGGCGATGGACGTTCATCACACGATGCTGACCGGCGCGCTCGCCCGTCAAACCGGCAAGGATGTAGAGGGAATGACCGGCGAGCTGGCGTGGTATCCCGGCATCGGCGGTGACTACAGCGATCTGGTCAAGCGTGTTCTCGAGCGATCGAAAGTCGATATGTTCGAGACAATTTTCACCATGGGCCGCATTTCGTCCTATCTGGTCATGGTGCAGGCTATCGAACGCGCCGGCGCCGTCGACCGCGAAAAGGTTCGCGCTGCGCTGACGAAGGGAACGTTCAAGGCTCCGACCGGCGATGTCGTATTCGACGATACCGGCTTCCCGACCACGAACGGTGCGTTCACGATCCAGATTCAGGACGGAAAAGTCGCCGTCGTGTGGCCGCAGAAATCTGCGACCGCCAAGCTGCGCTGGCCATCGCCTAGCTGGCAATAAGTGAAGACAGCATCATGTCTTTTGACATTCTGGCACAAGTCGCCATTGGAGGCCTCCTCATCGGAGGCCTCTATGCCCTGTTCGCGTTTGGCCTGTCCCTGATCTATGGCGTGGCGCGCATTCTCAACTTCGCACACGGGACATTGCTCGCAACCGCCGGCATCGCGGCGAGCGTACTTTATGCCGCGCTCAACTGGCATCCGGTGGTGTTGCTGGTGATCCTCGTTCCGGTGTTCTTTCTGTTCGGTTGCGGGTTTTTCCTTTTTCTTCTCAGTCCGTTGCGTAAGCGCAATCACTTCCAAACCACGGTCGGCACCGTGCTGACGACGGTTGGCGCGCTGATCATCCTGAGCGACGTGGCCGCGTGGCTTGCAGGACCACGACCGCGCAACATCCCGATCCGTTCGGATGTTTTTGAGATCGGCGACATCCTGATCCCGACGTCGCAGGCTTACATGCTTGCAGGCATTACGTTGTTTACCATCGCACTCCATTTCTTCCTTCAGCGCTCATGGTTCGGCCGCTCCGTTCGCGCCGTCACGCAGGATCATGTGGGCTCCGAGATCTGCGGCGTACGCAGCGCCCGAGTGCACGCGATGACGTTCGGTCTCGGCTCCGCCCTCGCGGCCATTGCCGGCGTTCTTTATGCCATGACGTTCCCAATCGATCCTTACGCCGGATTTCATCTGACGGTGAAGGCATTCACCATCATCGTTCTGGGTGGAATCGGAAACCTGATTGGCGCGCTGATCGCCGGCCTGTTGCTCGGCCTCGCCGAGGCCTTTACGGCCTTCTTCTGGTCCTCGGAATGGGCACCCGCCATCAGCATCATCCTTCTCCTCCTGATCCTGGTGCTGTTCCCGCGCGGACTTACATCCTGGAAAAGAGCCTGACATGCCGAGCCGCTCTCTCGCTTTCTCCGTCGGAATTGTCGTTGTCGCGGCTTTTGCGGCGCTTCCCCTGCTCGGCATTGCCTATGCAACGAGCATTGGCATGACGTTGCTGGTTGCCTTTGTTCTTGCACAAAGCTGGGACTGGGTTGGGGGCGAAGCCGGTTACGTCAATCTCGGTCATTTCGTATTTTACGGCCTCGGCGCCTACATTTTCTGTATCCTGCTCGTCAGAGGCGTGCCGATGCCTGTGTGTCTCGGCGTGGCTTGCCTGTTGACCGCAGCTGTCGCCGCCTTGCTCGCTTTTCCTCTATTCCGATTGAGCGGCGATTACTTTGCATTCGCCACGCTCGCGCTGCTTCCGCTGTTTGAACTACTTGCCTTTAATCTGACTCCGGTCACCGGTGGAGCGGATGGAATTGTGCTGCCGCCGCACTACGTGCTGGATACCGCGTTCTACCTCACTCTTATCCTCGCCGTCGTGACCTTCCTGCTGACCGGCATGCTGACATCCAGCCGCTTCGGCTATGCCCTCAAGAGCATTCGCAACGATGAGCTGGCAGCCGAGATTGTGGGAATCCGCATCTTCCCGGCCAAGCTCGCGGTGCTTGTGCTGAGTGCCGCATTTGCTGCGCTGGCGGGGGCCATTCAGGGCTGGCAGCTCAGCTATATCGATCCGCCAACCGTGTTTGGCCTGAATGTTGCGCTGGTTCCCATCTCGATGGCTCTACTCGGCGGCTCCGGTAAACGCTGGGGACCTGTTGTCGGCGTCCTGATCCTGTTCGCCCTGCAGCAATGGCTTCTCGTCAATATAACCATCTTGCAGGCAACCGTTTATGGTCTTGTTATCCTCCTGATCGGCCGCTTTATGCCGGGCGGATTGCTGCGGGCGCAATTTACCCAGAACATTCCGTTCGTTCGCTTGCTATCGCGGGATCATCGCCGCGACATTGGCCAGCCATCCAATGTAGTGCCACTGCGTGCAGGCCAACTCCCGATCACGACCTCGAACGAGCGCGGGAACGTCTTGCTTGAGACCCGCGACCTCACCATGCGTTTCGGTGGAAACATTGCGGTCAACGCAGTGAATATCAAAATCCGACAGGGCGAGATCGTCGGGCTGGTCGGCGCCAACGGCTCCGGAAAGACCACGCTCTTCAACTGCATCTCGAAAGTCTATGAGCCCACGGGAACGATAATCTTCGACGGCAGCCCCATCGATGGCTTACGGCGCGACGAGGTGTCTCGCGTCGGCGTCGGGCGAACCTTCCAGAATCCACGCCCGTTCGGCGACCTCACCGTACTCGAGAACATCGCAATCGCGCTGACCTATCGCGCGGAAAACAAAGCACTCAGCACTGCCTTCGAAGAAAGCGCTCAATTCGCCGCGTTCGTCGGACTTCAAGACCGGCTTTCAAGTCGCGCCGACTCACTCACCTTGCAGGAAAAGAAGAGCCTAGAACTGGCCCGTGCACTTGCGCTCAAGCCGAAGCTGCTGCTGGTGGATGAAGTCGCATCCGGACTGACGCCCGCTGAGGTGAAGCAGTTCGTCGGGCATATACGGGACATCCGCGATACCTACGGCATCACGGTCATGTGGGTGGAGCACATCTTCTCGGCGCTCGCGCAGGTCGTCGATCGCCTCATCGTGCTGGAGCAGGGCGTCGTCATTGCCGATGCACCGCTTGCAGAAGCTGTCAAGGATCCCAAAGTCCTGAAATCCTATCTCGGAACCGGCCCGGCGAACGTCGCATGACCAATATGCTTGAAGTCTCGAATCTTTCTGTCTCTCACGGCAGCCTCCAGGCGCTGTGGGACGTCTCCTTCCGCGTCGCCAAGGGCGAGCGCGTCGGCATTCTCGGCGCAAACGGCGCAGGCAAGAGCACGACACTCGGCGCACTGATCGGCCTCTATCCACCCTCGTCCGGGGAGATCCGACTTCTAGGACACCAGCTCGCGGGCAAATCTCCGACCGAGTGCGTAACACACGGACTTGCGCTTGTGCCTGAAGGTCGCAGGCTGTTTCCTGAAATGAGCGTTCGCGAAAATCTCGAGATGGGTGCTTATCTTCCGGGCGCGCGACGTGTCCTCGCTGAGAATCTCGATAAGGTCTACGGACTGTTTCCAGTTCTGAAACAGAAGTACGGGCAGAACGCAGGCGAACTGAGCGGCGGCCAGCAGCAGATGGTCGCCATTGGGCGCGCTTTGATGACCTCACCGCGCATTTTGCTGCTCGACGAGCCGTTCCTCGGCGTAGCTCCGCTGCTGGTCGATGAAGTCATGCAAGCCCTTGGACGCATCGCAGCGGACGGCATGACCATTGTGCTGGTCGAGCAAAATATCCATCGCGCGCTCGATTTTGTGGATCGTGCTTACGTCATCGAGAGCGGCCGCGTCGTCCTGGAGGGAACGCGCGAGTTACTGCTCGGAGACGCCAGCTTCAGCGACAAGTTCCTCGGATTGGATTGACGAGCGATCTGCGCGCCAGCTGATGCTTGATTGCTGCTTCCGCAGCTTGACGGATCGTTGCAACAGTTAGCAGCTTATTGCGCTTTCATCACATTGCTGCTCCGTTTGGCTGGAGTCTGGCTGAGTTGCAGGTTGTTGTGTTGCGGGTTCCGGGCCATTTTTTGGCAGCGCTCGGTTCCGGAAGTCGGATTATCCGGCTTGGAGTTGCTCCACCGCAGTACGATAAAATTCCTCCATCTTTTCTGCGATTTGCCGCGTTGAAATTCCCTTCTTTGCTAAATCGCTCGCTATCTTTTGCAGAGTTGCATCGTCGCTTTGATTTTCTAAGTCCGCAACGACCAGATCACGCGCGTAGGTGGTGACCTGCACCCCTGAAACGCCCCCGATTTTAAGTTAGGGTTCTGTTCTCCACCGAGGAGATGGACGATGCGTAAGAGCAGGTTCACGGAAGAGCAGATTATCAAGATGCTGAAGGAGCACGCGGCCGGGTTATCGGCCGGCGATCTGTGCCGGAAGCACGGCATCAGCGATGCGACGTTCTACAAGTGGCGTTCGCGCTATAACGGCATGGAGGTCTCCGAGGCGCGCAAGCTGAAAGCCCTTGAGGAAGAGAACCGCAAGCTGAAAAAGCTGCTGGCGGAGTCGATGCTGGATGTATCGACGCTGAAGGAGATGCTTGGAAAAAACTTCTGACGCCCAGCTTGCGGAGACGTGCTGTGACCTGGGCGATCAGAGAGAAGAGCTACTCGCAGCGGCGGGCCTGCGATCTTGTCGGCTTGCAGCCGAAGACCTATCGCTATGCCTCAACCCGGCCGGAGGATGATGAACTGCGGATCAAGCTGAAGGAACTGGCCTCGCAACGGCGGCGGTTCGGCTACCGGCGCCTGGGCTTGCTCCTGGCCCGGCAGGGCGTGAAGTTGAACCACAAGAAGCTCTATCGGCTTTACAAAGAGGAACGGCTGTCAGTGCGCAAGCGCGGAGGTCGCAAGCGCGCCCTTGGCACGCGGGCACCGATGACGATCCCCCAGGATGCCAACCTTCGCTGGTCGCTCGACTTCGTGATGGACACGCTGGTCAGTGGCCGGCGCTTCCGTATCCTGACTCTGGTCGACGACTTCACCCGGGAGTGTCTCGGCCTGGTCGTCGATACCTCGCTGACCAGCCTGCGCGTTGCACGCGAACTCAACCACACCCACCGGCTAAATTTACGCTTCGCGCCACAACACTTTGGGTCAAAAGCTGTCATCTCCGCGTACTGATAAGCGAAGCGCATCTACGACCGAAAATCCTTACCGTTCTGGTCAGCACTCAGTGAGATCGAACCGGTCTTTGACCCAACCCTCTGAAAACGGGAGTATTTTGTGCGAGGGCGAGAGAATAGCGGCCCATTTCAGCCGGGTTGGCGGAAAAGCGGTCTCCGTGGAGAATGCCCTTGCGTGAAAAGCCCGCCATTGGCGGGCCTTTTTCGCAACTAACGGAGAAATTCTCCAAATCACGCACTGGATGGCTGCGCGACCAGGATTCGAACTCGCCCAGTGGAGTTCGAACTAAGTCTCTGGCGCAGATTTACCGAAACGGGAATTCAGAATGCCGGCGAAACTGCGCGACCCACCGCGCAGTAGATTATTCTCCGATCTCCGGAGCCAGTCTCCAAAAAACGGGAATTTTCTAATGAATAGCCAGAGACTATTGGGAGTTCTCGCCGCAAAAGTTCGACAATTAGTATCTTGGAGACTCGTCGATATTAAAGAAGCCCGCATTTGGCGGGCTTTTCTGATGCCTGAGAAGGATATTCTCTGAAAGTGGGACTGGTTGGCTGGGGAACTAGGATTCGAAGTCAAACGGAGAAAGCGAGTAGGAACAACCACTTAATCCAACTCACATAGCCATTGTGGGATGCTTTTATGGGGTGAATCAAGCTCTTAATAAACTTAATAAATTACGTCGGCACTGCAGCTGGTTAATGCCCTCCGCCGCAATTTAGTCTAGACGACGGACTTGACCGCGACGCCGCAGAGTTTGTCTCACTATTCTTACTTCTGGCAAATATACCCCTCGTTGAATCCGATGGCGTTCAGGTAAGGGTCTGTTTGGCATACGACCGGCTGTGGGGAATCGGGATGCCTGCCCCGAGATCCCGGGATCGACAATCCGAGTCTCGAATTGTCGTCGTCGGAAATTACGTCCGGACCCGGACACATCTTATTTCGAGTCTCGGATGATCCGAATCTTGGAATATCCGAGACTCGAATTCTCGTCGGGGAATTGCGCCCGGGTCCGAACCTATCATTCGGCCTTCCGAGCGGCGTGCACTGACTGCGTCACCCGGCGTGGGCCGGGTGTTACAACACCTCCGCCGAAAGGCTGGCAGCCTTGAGGGAGTCCATTGGCCTAACAGGTTGTTTGGTCGTTTCTGCTCCGCCTCGATCATCTCCGAAATCACCATCAGCCAGCGTCTGCGCTGCGACTGCAGCCGGATCGCCTCCGCCTTGGCGTTGTCCTTCATCTGCGGCAGGTGATCGAGTATTGCTTTTAGTTGCTGACTGAAGATGCGCGGATCGAACGGCTCGGGCACCACGAACCCGGCGCCGGATCGCTGCACCTCGTCGGCGTATCCGCAGATCGCTGACACGATGGCCGGCGTGCCGGCGAGCAGCGCTTCGCCGATCACTTGGCCAGCGGCCTTTGCAGGCCGAATAACACACTGGCGACGAGTTGGTGATTGCGGAGTGGGATCGGGCCACGCGCTCGATGTGGGACGGCTTGCACATCATCAAAGCCGTGATCGACGCGGGTGCCACCATTAAGGTGCTCGACCGCAGTTACATTGACCCCACCACCCCGATCGGCCGGGGCTTCATGGCGATGTTCTCTGCCATGGCCGAGGACGAGCGCGGCCGAATCATCAAGCGCACCCACGAAGGCCGGAAGCTGTCCCAGGCACGCGGCGTGAAAATGGGTCGCAAGGAAAAGCTGAACGAAAAGCAGAAGGCCGAGGCACGCAAGCGTCTGGCCGCTGGCGAAGTCCCCAACGACCTGGCGCCGCTCTATGGCGTCAGCCGGGCGACGATCGCGCGCCTACGGTGCTCGCAAAGGCTGATAGTTTCGCGCGAAACATGACCGCTCCAAAGTATCGGCGCAACCGCTCAACTTGCCACCTTCGCCCATTACCAACGCTATCGTATGCCCAAATTCCTCCTAGAGGCTGAATAGAAAGTTTAACGGATCGTGTCGCGGACCGTTTTCGTCAGCCGCTCGCCCATCGATCCCAACCAGCGGCCGCTCCTCAGGTAGTGCGATATGGAAGTATGAGGGTACTGCTCGTGCATTCCCTCGCCATAATTGCGGTCGAAATCCGGCACCCGAGAGCCGTGTTCCGCTCTGCGAAAGGCGATATGCGTTCCCATTGGTTCGAAACGCGGATCCGGTTCGAGCCCGGCCGCTGCGCCCGCCCATGTCAGTGTCGTCGGAGTGAACTGGTAGAGATGCGCGAAATGGAACCGGCGAAACGTTTCCTTTTGCGTGGGCAGCATATTGGGAACAGTGACATACAAGGTGCCGTTATCGCTCAGCGCCTCGGCAAGCCAACGCATAGCCCGCACGGGATGGCGCAAATGCTCCAACACCTCGACAGCCGTGATGATGTCGAATCTGCCGGACAATTCGACCTTTTCCCAGATATCATTGATGACCTCCAGACCGAATTCGTCGCGAGCAAAACTCGCGAATTGCATGCCTGGCTCTATGCCGACTGTCTCGTAACCCGCCGTCTTGGCGTGGTGCAGGAATACACCGGCACCGCAGCCGAAATCGAGAACCCGCGCGCCCGGTTTTAGCGCCGGTCCTAGCAGTTCCATGCGGTAGGCAGCCTGGCGATGGGAGCGGTTGAGGTGCCGCCGCGACGGCTTCGAGGAGGTCAGCCCATAATCCAAGCGGTAGAGATTGGAATAGTATTCCGTGATCTCTACTTCGGTCGGCATAGGATTGGTGCGCATCAGCCCGCATTGCAGGCACGCTACCGTCTGCAGCTTCTTGAAACGGCGATCATGCTCACAGATCAGCTCATAACTAAGACAGCCGCACAGGTCGCAGGCGATTTTCTCGCCGGTATAAGGGTAGGGAGTAAACGGGATGAGATACTGGACAACCGATGCCACTGTTTCCGCTCCTCCTTGCCGCGCCTCATAATTACACCGCGCTTGAAGACGAGGGCAAGCGGAATGCGATCGGCAGTGGCGTAGAAAGTCCCCCCTCGATCGGCGCGGAGGGGGCCGCGCCCCTAGGGGGTGGGGGCTGAGGCTGGCGGCTGGACGGACAGGATGGACGGCCGGGCGTCGTGGCGAGGCGAACGAGGAGGAGTGACGCCCGCGAACACGGCCTAACTCGCTGGCTGTTCTTACTGAATCCGCGCTGCCGTGTTGCAACCTGGTTGGCACCTGGTTTGCATCAGTTTACGAGCTGCTTAAGCGCCGCGGCTCAACCGGCACCACGCGAAACGCCCGCCACACAGCTTCTGCACCTCCGGCCGCGGCGATTCCCTCAACAGCCAGGCATTGGCATCGGGCGCTATCCTGGCCAGGACCTTCCAGACCTCACCAATTCACGTCGATCACGGCAGGCTATCGGCTGGCAACGCGATGGCGAACTATCGCCCCTGGCTTGGAACGGCACCGTTTTCCGCCGGAGGAGCGGGGAGACGCCTCCGGCGATCCGCGCTCAGGCCGCTGCCGGAGTACTGGCCGCTTGCGCGCTCGGTTGCAATCCGTTGAGATAGTCGGCGGCGCGCTGGGCGTGGGCGGCGGCGTTGAAAATCGCACGCTTGTCTGCCTTCAGCACCTTGAGCCAGTGGTCGATATAGGCGGCATGTTCGGAACGCGGCTTCGGCGACAGGCTGGCGGGTTGCGCATGCAACCGACTAGCCACGCGGCAATGAGCGGGGGATGGGCGGTCAGGACCGGAAAAACGGCGGGTGGTGCGGGCCGGAGCAGGGCGACTACACGGCCGCCGTTTTCCGCCCCATCATAGGCTTGGTCTTGACGGCCCTGGGGTCGCAGCCCCCCGCAAACAAGAGGTCGCAGACCTCGAACAACGAAAGGAGTTTCACCTATCCCGTGGTCGGTCACCGGTTTTCTGACCGGCGGACGACACCGGTCGCCCTTGGAAAAGCCGCTGTCAAACGCTGGCGGGCGGCAGATACGGCTTTCCCCAGAGGTCAAAAATCGGCACTAAGTCCCAATCATTCTGCACAAAATCCGGAAACGTATGCCACTCGGCACGCGCCTTCTGAATATCGGCCGCGATGCGCATCAAGTATGGCGCGCCCCAGAACGCCGCGCGTGGATTCGTCGTCAGGAATTTTCGCGCCGCTTGCGCCGTGGCAATTCGAGTATCGGCCTGCGTCCGGCGGGCGGACAGCGCGGTTTCGTGTTGCGTACACGCGATGCAGAACTTGCGTTCCTCGGCCTTCAAAGCCGCCTGCGCCGCCGCTGCGTAATGGCCGCGCGCCGTCAGGATTTTGCGTTGAACATTGTCCAGCCGCGATTCCAGCGGGGCGGTCCCGCCGGAATCGCTCGCGGGCTGCCAAAGCCGTCGCCAGATTGATGCAGGTTGATATGCGGCGAGTCGCTGCTGGATGTCGTTTGCCTGCTTTTCCAACGCTCGCAACTGCTCCATCGCTCCTGCAACATTTCGGCGGGCGAGGTGGAGTGAGGCAGGCTCGGGCGGAGCCGCTGTGCAGTCAATGCGAGTTTCGCGCTCGATCAGGCCGTCAAGGTCCGATATGACTCGCTCCAATGGGGACAAAGCGGCGCGCCGGGCTTCTCCGAGCAAATCGAGCAAAGCGTCTTGGTGCCGGAAACAGCCTACTGCAAATTTCAGCCGCGCATGGTCGATTTGATTGCCTTGACCACCGCTGGATCGTCGAGGCGCGCTTCCAGATTCTCCAGCCGCGCGTGGATCTGATCGATTCCGCCAACTATCTGCTGCAACAAGGTTACCATCGTGCCAGTTGGGTCCAGCTGGTCCGTGTCGCCGCCGCTGGCCACGAGCTTCGATAGCGGCTCCATCTGGGCTGCAAGTTGCCGCACCAAATGATACGTCGCCTGATGAATGGTAGGTTTGGTTTTTGGAACTGCAATCTGCATTGAATCTCAGCCTTTCTAGCAGGGCCGCTTTGCGAAGGCGGGTCAAACGGGCGAGCGAACCGACCATGACGCGGTTGTCGGTGGTTTCGATGATCGGGGTGTCCATTTTGGCACCCATTCGCAGGCGCAAACCGAGAGCGGCCAGTTTCGTGTCGAATGCGGCACGGCTTGCTGACGTTGATAGCGCTTCGCTGATCATCACGCGCAGGCGCGGCAAATCGAGGCCATCGCGTTTCAGACGCTGATGAGATGTTTCATCGAAGCTCTGCGGATGATCGATGGGCGCAACCTCGCGCAGCGCTGTGACCACGTCAGCGTCAGCACCGTATTCGCGCTCAAGTGCGGCAACCACCGCCGCTGTATGTCGGCCCGGCACGACGGCGTGGCCCCAAAGGACCTCGACCGTTCGTGCAATTTTCTCGTGTTTTCTCCAGTCGTGGCTGGAGCTCATCATGCGGCCGGTTACGGCGTCTATCACCTCGGGCGCGCATAGATGGTAATGCTGATTGCAGCTGCTATTGACCGCCCGACTCTTAGTGTGCCGCCAGATCACAGCCCGTTCAGGATCGAACCCGAACTCGACGGCGAGGAGCGCGACAAGATAGCAAAGCTGTTCGTTGGAAATTTCTTGGCCGGGAGACAAAATCCAATGCCGGACCGCGTACTCTCGTCCAAATCGCAGCGCGTCGCTGCGCGCATCCTCAAGGTCGGCAACGTTGCCGCTGACCAGTTCGATGGCGTCGTTCTCCTCGCCCTCGGTGATGTGCAGCAAGGCACGCTTTAGAGCCTGGCCGCGTGCGCGGATTCTTTTCGCCTTGATAATCATCGCACGTCACCCAGGTGGCGGGCGGCGATTTGGCGGAAATTAGCAACGGCGGCTTTCACGCCAGCCGCAACCGCAGCCGGGTCGGTATCGGGATTGTCCACCATCGCCGCCAGCCGATTGGCGGCGGCCCGGATCAACACCAGGTCCGACAGCACGGCGCGTGACGCAATCCGTCCAGACGCAGCGGCACGGCCCGCTCGCCGCAGAAGATCAGACGTGGAGATTCCAGCGCGCTCGGCGGCTTTCATGATCCGCTGTTTTTCGTCGGCGTCGATCCGAAACTTGATGATGTCGGACGCCATGAGATGTCGCTCCGGTGCACGTATGGGGTCCACGGGGCTGCGCCCCTGGTCAAGCTGCGCGGCCACACCGCGCATGGCTTGCTGTGTTTGTTTTCTGACCTTCAGTGAGACCACAGCAGTAAGGATGAGCCTCGTTGCAGCCGGGAGCAAGAGTCTGTGGCCACAATTCTTGTCTATGGTTGAGGCGAGCAAGTGTTGCGCAGCGTCAGCGGCTCCGGGAGGGAAGCTAATTCCTGTTCCGCACGATCGCAGCGTAACTTACGCTGCGATCGCGCGAACAGCTACTATTGAGGTCGGGTGATGTTCGTCCCCTACGCGACACGACGTGGCGAACTGAATAAAAAAACTGACTACCTATCTCTGGAGCCTGTGGCTTCGGTTTCGCCGACGCCATGAGATAACGACAATCGTCCATCTCGGCAGCCGTTCCGAGCTTCCAAACAAGCTCAGTCGCTCTCTGGATATCGTGGGCGATCCCCCGAAATGGGCGATCAGCCAGCAACCGTCTGAACCACAACAGCCACAGCAAATCCTGACGGCCGCTCGCTCGCTACGGCGCTATCGAAATGCGGGCCTCGCGAGCGACCTCCACCGTGGCCCCGACTGGCCTGCGTTTACTCGTCCCAGTGGCCTAGTTTTGCTCCGCCGTTGACAGTTCATACGTAGCCTGGCCGCGAGTGACGAGAACGTCCTCCAGAACATGAATTCAACGCCATTGTTTTGGCGGACCACGCACCACGCCATGCTGCTCGCGGCCTTTATTGCGTTGGGCCGCATGTCAAGCTTGAGTTTCGACGATCCGTCGGCGTTGACGCGGTCGCCGGCTAGATAGCCTGCCGTCCACGTTGGCTGCAAGTCGGTCCGGTTCGCGTTCGAACTGATCAGTGAAATCTCGATGCAGGAACTTCAAGTAGTCTTTCTCAGTCGTTGTTAGCGGGCGAGGTTTCGTCTCAAGAATCCTCGTTTTCTGATTTTGCGTTGGAAGGGTGAATTGTTCGACGGCACCAGCAAGATCGCGACTTTCAAATTTTTCGTACGCCGATTTCACCTTCCGTTCCACATCTTGATGACCCAACAGTGCGTCGATAATTCTATCGGGCATGTTCAGCACGCCTAGCTGAGATCTGAACAAATGGCGGAAGCTGTGAAAGGTGACCTCCACGGGCAATTCCAGCTTGGTTTTCAGACGCGAAAACTCGCGAGAGAACGACGCAGTCATCGTTCCATTAGACCCGTTCGGCTCGAGTTCCGGAAAGAGATAGATCGACTTCCTCCTCGCGTCAGGGTCTTCAAGTTCTCCGAGACGACGCCTAACCAACCTTTCCAACCCGTGCTTTATGAGCCAGGAATGTACGGGTATTTCTCGTTCGGCGGCCGGCGTCTTTGGTTTCCAAGCGTCGGTGGCGGCGACCTGCATGACCAAGAGGGATTTCTTGGAAGGCGCTACCGGGTCAGCCAGAAAGAAGTCATGCTTCGGCCTGAGCCGGGCAATCTCCTCCAGCCGCATCCCCGAGAAAAGCGCGATGAGCGGGATCCAGTGCCGAGCGCTGTCCTTCGTTTCCGCCAGATACTCCTTGCTCCCGAACAGCGTCAGCAACTCATCCTTCGTCCATTTCCTTCGCTCGCCTGGATCGATGTTGAACTGCTGGCCCGAAAATGGATTGTGCGCAACGTATTCTTCGACTTGGAGCCACTTGAAGTACTGATTCAATCCCGAGAAATGCCTTTTGATAGTCTTATCTTTGATCGGATTGAGCTGGGATTGTTCCTTCCGTTTGAGTTCCTCAAGATAGGTTCGGGCTGGTCCGGCGGAAGCCTTTCCGTGGGTCTTGCCGTGAGAACTCGGCAGCAATTCCAATGCTTCCTTGAATTGCTGCGCCATTTTTTTATCGACTGCGGTGAGCACCGGGTCGTTCATGATGCTGCTGAACAATCGATATGTCGTTCGCATTTGAGCCAGGGTTTGTTTCGTCAACGCCGCGCGGCCTGATTTTACCAGACGGCGCGGTCTGGCCTTTTGCCTCCAGGCAATGAACGCTTCGATCATCTCGGAGAATCGAGCCCCAGCTTTCGCGCGTGGAAGCTGCTGGATTTCCTGATAATGGCTGAGACTCTTGATCTGTTCCTGAACCGCGCGCTGAGCTTCGCGATTGACGGCCAGAACGATACGTTGGGGATGGATGCCGAGGTCTTGGGGGGCCGCCCAATCATCAAAGTCTATGAAGCCAGTTCGGTAAAGGAAGTTGTTGAGGCATTCGAGTAACAGCGTGTGCCGGCTTGCGGCTCTTTTGTCGGGAGTGTTGCCCAAAGGGAGTTGCTGGTCGTGGATTATCCCATCGACCTCCTCCTTGAAAATATCTGGCTGTGGCAAGCTATAGAGGGCCGCTGGCCGCATTGCCTTGATCTTCTCCGCGAACCCGCCGGCCTGATCAAGATAGAACCTCGCCGCTGCAGCGAGTTGGTCGTCTGAAACCTCTGGGTAGCGCGCCATCGCGAAGAGCATCTCCGTCCCGTGAAATAGGTAGAGCAGACGCTGCCTCGCGATCCGCACGGAGGTTGTACCCAATGATCGGTAAATCTCGCGTTTGCCGACACGGTGAACGATTTCATCCGGAACGCGCCGCCGGAAAAGATAAAGGTCTCCACTTTTTCTGAGATACTGGTGCATCCGAACCGACCCACAATTGTGGGGTCAGTCCTTGGGGTTAACCAAAGACCAAACCCGTAAGTGGTTGATTCGATGAAAAAACCCGACCGTTTGGCTGGGGAACTAGGATTCGAACCTAGACAAACAGAGTCAGAGTCTGTTGTGCTACCGTTACACCATTCCCCAATCGATTGCGGATCCTCATCTTGCGCGCGGTAAACTACCGTGGCGGATTGCTATCCAAATCAGCAAATTAACATCGCGCGCTGGATATAGAGCGGTGTTGCGCCGCGGTCTACCCCCGCCTTGCTCTGTCCACCAACCGAGCAGGAAAAAGAATTCGTTGGCTCCCGAACCGGGTCAGACGAGACGATCGTCCATTAGCCAAGGGTAAACAAAGGCTTAACGCAGATAAGATCCATCTGCAGGCCCGCTTTCAGCAACATCAAAATATGCCTTAAGCTACGGGCCCTTAGCCGGCTGGGGGAATTCAGCGGTTGTACCAACGACATGACACTACCGCGCGGAACCGCACAAAGTCGCCGGGGCATTTAACAATTCCTGCAACAAGCCTTTGTACAGTCGAGGAAATTTAGCAAGTTCAGACAGGCTCCATCGCTCTATGTTGACATCACCGCAGCCAGCCTCGCTCGGGCGCGTCATTTCCGTACGCGGCTCGCAAGCCCGCGTCGGCCTCGTGACCACGAGTCAGATCAACGACTCGAACGTGCGTGCCACGGTCGGCCAGTTCTTCGGTATCCGCACAGCGACAACCATCATTGTTGCGATGATCACCGAGGTGAGCCGCGAAAACCTGCCGCCCACCGACAACTACATTGCGATCGCCTCGGTCGACCTGCTGGGTGAGATCGCCGTCGGCCCGTCCGGCCGCTTCCAACGCGGCGTCACGAGCTATCCGACCATCGGCGACCTGGTGGACGTGCTAACCAACCAGCAATTGCGCACGGTGTACGCGCCATCGAAAGCCGAGCAGATCAATATCGGTACGCTGCAGCAAGATCCCTCCGTCGTCGCCTATGTCGACGTCGAGGAAATGCTGAGCAAGCACTTTGCCGTGCTCGGCTCCACCGGCGTCGGCAAATCCAGCGGCGTCTCGTTGTTGCTGAACGAGATTCTGCGGGTAAGACCGAACCTGCGCGTATTCCTGCTTGACGTGCACAACGAATATGGCCGCTGCTTTGGGGACAAATCGCTGGTACTCAACCCACGAAACCTCAAGCTGCCGTTCTGGCTTTTCAATTTCGAGGAATTCGTCGACGTGATCTTCGGCGGCCGCCCAGGCGTGCCCGAAGAACTCGAAGTTCTCGTTGAGCTCATCCCGGTGGCGAAAGCGACCTACACGCAATATCAGAGTACGGACCGTGTCGGACTGAAGCGTATCGATTCCAAGACCGTCGGCTACACCGCCGATACACCGGTGCCCTATCGGCTGGTCGATCTGATTTCATTGATCGACGAGCGCATGGGAAAGCTGGAAAACCGCTCCTCACGCATCGTCTATCACAAGCTGATTTCGCGCATCGAAACCGTCAAGAACGATCCCCGCTACGCCTTCATGTTCGAAAACGCCAACGTCGGCGGCGACACGATGGCCGAAGTCATCAGCCATCTGTTCCGGATGCCCGCCAACGGCCGGCCTATGACCGTCATGCAACTCGCAGGCTTTCCGGCGGAGGTCGTGGATTCCGTTGTATCCGTACTCTGCCGCATGGCGTTCGATTTCGGCTTGTGGAGTGACGGCGCCTCGCCGCTCCTGTTCGTCTGCGAGGAAGCGCACCGCTATGCGTCCGCTGATCGCGGCATCGGTTTTGGACCGACGCGCAAGGCCGTATCGCGCATCGCCAAGGAAGGCCGCAAATACGGTGTCTACCTTGCGCTGGTCACGCAGCGTCCCGCTGAGCTCGACGCGACGATCATTTCCCAATGCAACACGCTGTTCGCGATGCGCCTTGCAAACGAGCGTGACCAGATGCTGTTACGCTCCGCAGTCTCGGATGCCGCGGCGAATCTGCTGTCGTTTGTCCCGTCGCTAGGAACTCGCGAAGTTCTGGCGTTCGGCGAAGGTGTTGCTTTGCCGACCCGGCTCCGTTTCAAGGAAGTCCCGGTGCACCAATTGCCGCGCAGTGAAGCGACCATCGCGACGACACCTTCGGCTCTCAGCGGTCACGACATTCACTTCGTCAGTTCCGTACTGGAGCGCTGGCGCGGTGCAACATCTCATCGCGAAACGCCAAACGATCCGACGTTCGACCGTGGCGGCATGGATCGGCCTGCTCCGCGCATGCCGGAATCCCCTATGCTGCAACCGTCTCTTGGCCTCGATCCCGACCGCTTCTCGCTGCTGAAAAAGCCCCTGCGCTGATCGCCACGCGCCGCGTAGGACTGCCTTGCATCGGCGAACGCTTTGCGCCGGTGTCTTCCTCGACTATGGTCCCCCGCAGATACCCCCGCCTGCATCGGATCATCAGCATGACCACACCGTCGATCAGCCGCTTTCCTGTTCCAGCGTTAAACGCGCTGCCGGACGATATCCGGACGCGCATTCTCGGCGTGCAGGAGAAGTCAGGCTTCGTCCCCAATGTGTTCCTCGCACTGGCCTATCGGCCTGACGAATTCAGGGCATTTTTCGCCTACAACGACGCGCTGATGGAGAAAGACGGCGGGCTGAGCAAGACCGAACGTGAAATGATCGTGGTCGCGACCAGCGCTGCCAATCAGTGCCACTACTGCGTGATCTCACACGGCGCGGTGCTGCGCATTCGCGCGAAGAATCCGCTGATCGCCGATCAGATCGCCAACAATTACCGTAAGGCCGACATCACGCCGCGCCAGCGCGCAATGCTCGATTTCGCCGTCAAGGTTTGCCTCGAATCGCAAAAGACATCGCCGCAGGATTTCGAGGTATTGCGCGGCCACGGTTTCAGTGACGACGATATCTGGGACATCGCCGCAATTGCAGCATTCTTTGCGCTGTCAAACCGCATGGCGAGCGTCACCGAGATGCGTCCGAACGATGAATTCTATATGATGGGCCGCGTGCCGAAGGCGTAACGCTCACGGCCAGAAAGGCGATCCATGCTCGACTGGTGGGACATCGTTTTGCGGCTTGGGATCGCGACGGTCGCCTCCGGAGTCATCGGCCTTAACCGCGACTTGCATGGAAAGCCCATTGGTCTCCGCACGCTGGGCCTGGTGGGCCTGGCCACTGCAACGGTCGTCCTGCTTGCAAATCCAGTCGCCCTGGAAGCAGGCCGACTGTCCGATTCAACGAGTCGCGTTATCCAGGGGCTACTTACGGGCATCGGCTTTCTGGGCGCGGGCGTCATCGTCCATGCCGATCAGTCGAAGGTGAAAGGCCTGACGAGCGCAGCGTGTGTGTGGTTCACCGCCTGCATCGGAATCGTTTGCGGGTTGGGGTTGTGGCGGCTGGTAACAGTCGCTCTCGCGATTGCTCTGGTGCTTCTCGCGTTCGGCGGCCCGTTCGAGCGAACGCTGCATCGCGTTTTCCGCGGGAAATCTGACGAACCACCGTCAGCTTAGCCGCCGGAATTGATCGAGCTTCGTGGAAGATACTAATCGTCGCCGGTTGGTCCACACCATCCAGGCAGATAGATCG
>Ga0233438_10002054_pt1 | contig 20887 bp, 21 predicted proteins | sample SI_123_September_FD_182720 | JGI IMG/M metagenome (GOLD analysis project Ga0233438, IMG submission 182720) | Seawater microbial communities from Saanich Inlet, British Columbia, Canada - SI_123_September2016_10_MG | ecosystem: Environmental > Aquatic > Marine > Inlet | place: Canada: British...
TCATGTGTAAATTTTTTTAAAGATAAGAAGGTTTTCTGTTTGTATTAAAAGATTTTTATTTTGACTACAGCCCGTAGTTATTTCAAAACTACTCTTTGTTAGGCCCTTTATTTGTTGATTTTTAATGTTTAATAACATAAAAAATAACGTATATTTATATGTAAATTTTAAACAAATTTACGTTAGAAAATTTTATTTAAAATGTTAAATGAACTTTGAAGTTAGTTATAATATTAACAAATCATATGAAAATTATACAATAAAAAATGGGTGATTACAGCGATAAAATAGTTGCTAACGGTGGAGGTCAACGGATGTTACTCACTCAGATCTCTAACTATATAAAACAGGCGCCTTTAAGAAGACTTAAAAGAAGTGGCTCACTTGGTCTGTCCAATAATTCTATCAGGAATTTAAAACGTTTTTATGATTTAATTCAGGAATTTGAATCTGATTTTGGTCAATCGATCATGTTAGATACAATAGATCACATGTTAGTTAATACGTTTAAAGAGTGGCTTTTAACTGAAAAAGAGTATTCACTTAATAACGCTGGCCTTCAATTAAAGCTTCTAAAAATGATTTGTAAAGAAGCTGAAAGAATGAGTATTAATGTAAATCCATATACCAGACACATAGAATCTTTTACTCAAAAAAGTAAAGATCGCGTATTACAAACCATATCATTTGAAGAAATAAAACAAATAAAGGCACTCAGAGATTTACCTTCCACTCTTGAAAATGCTAGAAAATGGATACTGATTGGACTTTATATAGGTCAAAGGGTTTCAGACTTATTAGCCCTTAAACCATCGCAACTCAGATTTATAGAAAACGGTGTTTATATTGATATAAATCAACAAAAAACCGATAAATATGTCACTGTTGGGGTGGTTGATGAAGAGGTTATTAAAATTTTAAAAAAGAATTTTCCATACTCAATTTCAGCTCAATTGTTCAACAGGCAAATAAAACAAATTTGCCAGATAGCAGGTATTTATGAAATGGTGAGTGGTTACAAATTGTGCTCTAAGACTAGAAGAAAAAGATTGGGTACACACCCAAAATAAAGTCTTCTCTCTTCTCATGATTTACGCCGCTCTTTTGCAACAAACTACTTTGGAAAAATTGAAACTCCTATTATAATGCAAATCACGGGGCATTCTAAGGAAAGTACTTTTTTAAGTTACATTGGAACACAGGTTAATAAGGACACTTACGCAGATGCTTTTATGAAAGTAGCCGCTACTTTGTAGGATCTGGCTCTTCGTTAAAAAATTCTTTGTTACGGTTTTTAATTTTTTCAAGGGTAATGTCGTCCCTAACAGGCTTGGTTTTAGGAAGAAGATAATTTGAAAGACTTTGAAGAAGTTTTACTCTATCCGACATCGAGAGTTCGTCTTGATGCATAATTAAATGATCAAGAACCCCTTCATAAAGAATTTCCATTTTTTCTTTAATATTGGGATCTAATAACTTTGACGGACCACGCTTACTTTTTTGACCTGCTGCTTTTGCTGTTTCTGGATTAAATGGCACTCTACAAATTTAGGCCAAACGTATAATAGTATGAAAGTCAATTACATTAAACTTTTTAACAATTTTCCTAACAAACCTAAAAGTGACTTTAGTTGTTATCTATAAATCAGAAAAATATTTGTTGAATTTTAGTGCAATAGAAGATTGATATGCTTTATTTACAAATGTTTTCAACTAAATCAGTGTACTGATTGATGACTTGATCTTTAGTATATTTTTGCTCAATAATTTTTCTTCCGTTTGCTCCTAATGAATTTCTTAGGTCTTTATCCGAGATCAATTTCAAAACTGCATTCTTAAATCCTGAAAGGGAATGGTCCGTTACCAAGAGTGCTGTCTCTGTTTCTTTGAGAAATGAAGTAATTGGGGTTTGTTCAGATGAAACAACTACCATAGGCTTTCCTGAAGCCATAATAGTGTATACTTTTGATGGGAAACCTTCATTTTCCATACTTTTATCCATGGCTATAAAATGAAAGTCTGCAAACAAATTAATTGCTGGCATAAACTTTCGGTTTTGATAGGGTAAGAGTTTTATATTAGAGAGTTGTCGTGTTTCTATTTGAGACTTTAAATATTCCTTCTTTACTCCTTCTCCAATAATCCAAATAGTCATGGGTTGCTTTTTTAACTCTTGAGCCAGTTCTAAAACCAAGTCCCATTCCTGGGCCAGGCCAATATTACCTGCATAAAGCATATTGGTAAACCCTGGCTCACTCACAAATTCAGCGGGTAATTTCATGGAGGATTCCATTTCATAAAGATCTGTATCTACGAAATTTGGGATGATGTGTAAGCTACTTTTCTCTTTAATTCTAGGCTTTATGGTATTGTAAAACTGCTTGTCTATGGTGGTTACTCCATCAGAGCCGTTATAAACCCATAGTTCTAATTTGTTTAAAATATTTATTAAAAATCTATTTTTTAAATGGCCTAAATTAATGAGTAAATCTGGATAAATCTCCTGAACATTGTATATGGTTTTAGCTCCTTTTATTTTAGCCAATAAAATAGCTAAAAAGCCACTTGTAAGTGGTGGAGACGGTGTAAGTATAACATCTGGTCTTTTTAAAAAAAGCCCAATTAAAAAAGACATCTTATGCCAGTATACAAAAGAAAGAATCCTAAATAAAGTGCCTTTATATTTTTTTAAGGGTATATGATATACTTTAATTCCATTAAAATCACTAATATAAAACAACCCTAAAAAACATTTTTTTAAAGGTTGTTTATCTAGAGATTCATTTATTAAATTAAAATGAGGAGTAGTGGTTAAAACACAAACTTCGTGTCCTTTTTTTTGAAACCCTAACGCTAGATCATTATATAGATAGGCAGTAGACACTCCATCTGGACTAAATACTAGAGAATATATTAGTATGCGCTTTTTTTTTATTGCTTCTGCCAAACCACCCTATTTATATATGAAGTATAGGATAAAATAATTCTAACTATTTTGGAAGATACATTTGGTTTACTGTAATCTGAAACTAAATTAAAGCTTCTTTCACTTCCAACTAACTGTGACTGTAACTCCGAAACTCCTCTAAAAATACTTTCATATCTTAAACCTACCATCATAACAGAAGCTTCTTCCATTGCTTCGGGTCTTTCATGGGCTTCTCTAATATTGAGCGCTCTAAAATTTAAAATTGAAGACTCCTCTGAAATAGTGCCGCTATCTGACAAAACAACAAAGGCATTTTTTTGCAATGCATTATAATCAATAAATCCAAGGGGTTCCATAAATTGAATAAGTGGATTTGTCTCTAGATTTAATTGGTTTAGTTTATTTCTAGTCCTTGGATGTGTGCTAACAATAATGGGTAATTTAAAGTTTGATGATAATTGGTTTAAACTATCGATAAGGTTTTTAAAATTCCTTTCACTTGAAATATTTTCTTCTCTGTGAGCAGAAACTAAAAAATATTTACTCTTTTGTAGAGATGATTTTTCTAAAATAGTGGAAGCATTAATTTGCTCAGAGTAAAATGATAATACCTCAAACATGGGTGACCCAGTTTTAATAATTCTATCTGCCGGCAGGCCCTCTCGTAGTAAATATTCTCTTGCAATATCACTGTATGTAAGGTTTACATCTGCTATATGGTCTACTATTTTTCTATTAGTCTCTTCTGGTGCTCTCTGGTCAAAACACCTATTACCAGCTTCCATATGAAAAATAGGTATTTTTCTTTTTTTGGCAGGAATAGCACATAAACAACTGTTGGTGTCTCCTAGTACCAAAAAAGCGTCTGGGTTTATATTATCTAGCAAAGGATCTATTTTAATTAAAATATTACCTATTGTTTCGGTGGCTGATTCTCCTGCTGCTTCTAAAAAATAATCAGGAGTCCTAATTCCTAGTTCTTTAAAAAAAATTTCGTTTAAATTGTAATCATAGTTTTGACCTGTATGAATCAAAACATGTTCAATAGCTTTAGAATTATCTAATGCCGCTATTACCCTAGATAATCTTATGATCTCTGGTCTAGTGCCTACAACGGTCACAACTTTTAGAGGGATTATAGTTTCCATAGGGTGAAATTACACATTTTCAAAATAAGTGTCTGCATCTTCGGAATTATAAGGTTCATTAATCCAAAAAGCAGTGATTAAAGTAGTTGTTCCAATATTTGTGATATTATGAGTATACCAAATTGGCATATCTACATAGCTGGGTTTTTCTCCGTCTAACAAATACTCATTTACTTCAGTGCTTCCTATTTTACGCAAGGAAATTTTTGCTTTACCCCCTATAACAATAAAGCGTTCTATCTTTCTGGTATGAAAATGATTCCCTCTAGTAATGCCAGGCAAAGTAGTGGAGTATGAAAATTGCCCCCCTATGTCTGTTCTTATAATTTCAGAAAAAAATCCTCTTTGGTCTGAATGCTTTTCTAACAAGGATGGGTATTTATTTTCTAAATCAAAATAAGATCTAAATGTATTAAAGAGTTTTAGTTCAAAAGGAGTTTGCAGAGATGGAATTGTATTGCTAATTAAATAGGAGTCTTTAAAAGAATTTAAAAGGCCTAATACTTCTGTAACTTTTATGTTCAGATCAGGTTGAATTTCAATTAATGAGCCCTTGGGGTCTCTAATTACTTCAAGGATTTGCTCTATTAGATTTCCAACATATAATAAAGGCACATTAGTGTCTTGAATAACTTCTGGCGTTTCATTATTTAGAATTTTTGAGCAAAAAGTAGCTATAAATGAATTATAATTGGGTTTGCAAAAAGGGCCAAAAACATTTGGAATAATAAGTCCTGTGAATTTTCCCTCAAGAGAATTAATCGTTTTCTCTAAAAATTCTCTGGACTCTTTCTTTGCCTTACCATAAAGACTATTTCCATTTTCTTGAGAAGATGATGCAAACAACAAGTGGCCTTTAAAATTGACACCTATCAAAGCTTTTTTTAAGAGGCTATTGATTTTAATGTTATCAACGTATACTTGTTCATCCGTTTCTGATCGATTAACCCCTGCTAAATGAACAATCACATCACATGAGGAAACGAAAGAACCTAAGGCTTTACTATCATTTAAAAAAGACCTTTCAAATGGAACTAGCGTGTAGTTACTATGCTTATACTTTATGGTCTGCGTAAGATGATACCCAATAAATCCATTTTGTCCTGTAATACCAATTTTCAAACCTTAGTGTTTTATAGATGGATCATTTTTAATCTCTGGCAATTGTAATAATAATGACTTCATTTGAGCAACATTTAAACGCTCTGTATTATCAGAGTTATACTCTCCACTAAGGGCTTCTTTTTTATTTCCCTCTGAAAAATAAGGCTCATAGTTTAAATCTCTATTATCTGCAGCTATAGAATAATAACCTCCTAAATCCATGGCTTTGACCATTTCCTCTGAGGTCACTAGTGTCTCGTATTTCTTTTCTCCATGTCTAATTCCAATTTCTTGAATAGACACTTTAGAATCATATAATTCAATAAGCGCTTGAACCAATACAGAAACAGTAGCTGCAGGTGATTTTTGAACAAACATGTCTCCTTGCTTTCCATTTTTAAAAGCATATATAACCAATTCTACAGCATGATCTAAAGTCATCATAAAACGGGTCATTTCTGGGTCAGTAATTGTTAGCGGTTTACCTTCTTTAATTTGCTCAATAAAAAGAGGAATCACAGAACCCCTTGAAGCCATTACATTTCCGTATCTGGTCCCACAAAAAATGGTTTTAGAATCATCCAAATTACGAGATTTAGCCACCATCACTTTTTCCATGAGAGCCTTAGTCATTCCCATAGCATTTATTGGATAAGCTGCTTTATCTGTGCTAAGAATCACAACTTTTTTAACTTCAAAAGTCTCAGCTACCGCAAGTACATTTTCAGCCCCTAAGACGTTTGTTTTAATAGCCTCTAATGGGAAAAACTCACAAGAAGGAACCTGCTTTAAAGCAGCTGCATGAAAAATATAATCAACTCCTTTAACTGCTTGAGACACGGAAGAAGCGTCTCTAACATCTCCAATGTAAAACTTAACTCTGGGATCATTTAAAGATTTACGAAGATCATCCTGCTTTTTCTCATCTCTAGAAAAAATTCTTATTTCAGAGAACTCATTATTAGCAACAGCCTTTTTTAAAAAAGCAGTTCCAAAAGAACCTGTTCCGCCTGTTATTAGTAATTTATTTTGTTCCATTATTAATTGTCTTGTAAGTGTTAAATACCATTTCAATAAATTCTACAGTTTCAAAAGCTGTTGAGCTCCAATTATACTTTTTTGATTGGACCAGATTGGTAGTTGATATTTTCATTAACTCATTTTCATTAGTTTCAAATGCATTTAATATAGAATTATAAATTGAATTAACGTCCTTAGGGTCAAAATAAAAATTTATTTTAGGTAAAAACTCTGTCATTGGAGGTTTATTTGAACAAATAATAGGTTTTGCTGAAGCCATAGATTCGATAAGAATTAAAGGCATATTCTCACAACTTGATGCAAAAACTATTAAGTCTGCATCATCATAGAATTTGTTTATCTCATTGTAAATTACGTTATCATATATTTTAATCCAATTTTTTGAATTAGACTTTTGAATTAGATTTAATATTTTGAATTTATATGATTTATTAATAAAATTTCCGACCAAAGTCAAAGTGATATTATGATATTTTAACTTTAACAAATTAAATGCTTTAATAACATTTAATTGGTTTTTGTAATAGTGAAAACTTGAAACATAGAGAACTTTTTTTTTTAGATTTTCACTGCTAATATTATTTTTAAAAAATTTATGATTGATGCCATGATTAATGATTTTGGTATGTTTTGAAGATAAATCAATTTTAGAACCAACAATTTTTAAAGCATGATTTGATAGAAAAATTATTCCGTCAGACTTTTTAAACGAGATTTTCTGTCTAAAAAAATTAATGAAGAATTTTATTTTTTCTAATCCAAAACCCTTTAAATTTTCTTTTTCATATAAAAGCATGTTTTGAGACATGCCTACTAAAGGTCTGAAATTACCCAAATAATCACCAGTTATTGAGAATAAAATATCAGTGTTAGTTAAAAGCTTATCAATAATAATTAGCTGAAAATAAAATCTTTTAAATATACTCCCATTTAAATATGGATGACCCGCTTTTATTATATAGTCAGGTAATTTATTTAAGACTTTTTCAGAGGCTATTACTTTAATACTAACTGAATCACTTTTAATATTATTAATTAATTCAATTAAATGAGTTAATCCACCACCAGAAACTATGCTAGATGCATCAATAGTTAGTTTCATATTTCAATGTCTATTTTTTTGTTTTTAAAAAAAGAATATATTTTTAATATAAAAGAATACTTAAAAAGGAAAAGGCCTGAAAAAAAAGATTTAAAGAAAATATTTGGTGCGTCAGAGTTTAAAATGATTTTAATAGACTCTTTATTCTTGTCTATTTTCCAAAAATACTTTGCTTTATCTAATTCATTTTCAAAAAATAAATTCTTTAAAATTTTAGGGCTAAAATTTTTTGCTAGTTTTTTAAATATGTACTCTTTTTCTTTAAAAAATAGCAATCTCTTTCTTTTAGTCAAATTATTAGAATGAATTCTATAATAAACTAAAACTTCATCCACATAATTTGCAAACCCAAGATTAGATAGTCTTAAAAAAAAATCTAAATCTTCACATACTTCTAATTTTGGGTCAAATAAATAATCCAACTTGTTAATGTGAATTCTGTTAAATACGCATGAACTGATACATAAATTATAATTCTTTAATAAGTCTTCAAAAATAATTTTTGAAAATGAGGACAAACCAGAATATAAATTAAAACTTGAATTTTCATTGAAATAACTAACATTCGAATAAGCAAAAGCAATTTTATTATTGATAAACTGACTTAAGGATTTTTTCAGTTTTTCATTATGCCAAAAATCATCCGAATCAAGAAATGCTATATATTTTCCATTTGAATTTAAAATTCCAAAATTTCGAGCCTCGCCAAGAGTTAGATCTTTATTTAACTTAAAATATTTAATTCTGGGGTCAACAATTGATTGAATTATTTTAGAAGTATTATCCTTTGAATTATTATCTACAATTATAATTTCAAAATTTTCATATGATTGATCCAAAACAGAATCAACAGCCTCTTTTAAATATTTTTCACTGTTTTTACAATTTATAATTACACTAAAAGTAATATCAGTCATTATCTGAGAATTTTTTCTGAAAGAGCAATTAAACTTCCAGCAACATATTCTATTTGCTTTAAACTTAATGAAGTATGAAGTGGTAGGGAAATTAATTCTTTAGAGATTTCTTCAGTATTTGGACAGTCTCCACTATTGCTAAATAAAGTTAATAAATGGTTGGGCTGATAGTGAGACCCAGTTTCTATATTTAATTCTAACATGGATTCTCTCAACTCTTTTTTTGAAATTAAACCTTTGATTTTTACGACGTAAATATGTGGCACTATGTTTTCGTAATCTCTTTTAAGCGGAAATATATATTTATTATTTTTAAATATTTCGTCATATTTTTTAGCTAGTTTTTGTCTCTTTTTTGAAAAGTTATTTAACCTTTCAAGTTGAGAAATTCCTATACTTGCCATTATATTACTCATATGATATCTCCATCCTATTTCGGTGACATCAAATTCCCAACTTCTTTTTCCTAGATATCTGTTTTCAGTATCTTTTTCAACGCCTAAGAGTCTAGAGTCTTTAAGTTTTTTAGCTACCTCTTTATCATTAGTAACTATACAACCACCCTCTCCTGATGTAATATTTTTAATTCCATCAAAACTAAAGCATGTAACATCTCCAAAGCTTCCTATCAACTTATTTTTATATTTAGAGCCAAATGCATGTGCAGCATCCTCTATAACTCTTAATTTATTCTTATTCGCAAATAAGTACAATTCCTCTAAATTTCCTACACCGCCAGAAAAGAAAACTGGCATAATTGCTTTAGTCTTGTTTGTTATTTTATTTTTTGCATCTGAAATATCAATAATCAATTCTTCTTTATCTACATCACAGGAAACTGGTTTTGCTCCTGTGGCAATTATCGCCTGATAAGACGCAACATAAGTCAGCGAAGGAACCAATACCTCATCTCCTGAGCCGATATTACAAGCTTGTAATGCTAATTGTAATGCAGCTGTTCCATTAACAACACAAACCACTTCTCTTCCTAAATAATTTGATAATTTTAATTCAAATTCTTTAACCTCATCACCCATTCCTAAAAATCCTTTTTTAAGAACTCCTACAACGTTTTTTATTTCTTTATCAGAAATATCACTTTTAGATAATCTAATTAACTTTTGTTTATTTAGTCCCATTTATAAGGTATAATTGTATTGTTTAAATCTAGTGTTGAACTTTCGTGAACACTATGTGGAATGTCTGTGCAATTTACAATTAAAGTAGGTGTATTAGTTAAGCATTTAAAGCTGTAGTAAATTCCGGGAGGTATATTTATTCTGTAATAAGAGTCAGGTCTTCCTAAAATAATTTCATTTATTTGTTTATGAGTTTCAGAAGGTTCTCGATCGTCAAATAACACTAATTTTAATCGACCTACTGGAACGGAAAAAAATTGATTTTGAAGATGATGTTTTTTCCACCCCTTAATGCAACCTGGATTAACTTCAGAAAAATAGCATTCTCCAAATGAATTGAAACTTTCTTCATCATTTCTGATCATATGAAGTACGTCTCCTTTTTCAATTGAAATAATTTTCAATTTTTTTACTATTAATCCCTTAATGGTTAATTTGTCCATTTTAAAGCTTTTTTTGAAGCAATGGCTGAAAACTTTTTAACTTGTGATATTGTAAAATCAAACATCTCAAATTCATTATTGTAAAACTTATAATACCAATCAGAGACGAATTGATGAGTTAACTCATAATCAAGTGTAGATTCCCATTGAAGATAAAATAAAGCCTTATCACAATTTAACTTTAATAAATTTGATTCTATGAAAGGTGTTGGGTTTTTAGATATAAAATAAATCTCGTTAGGATTTTTATTCCATTTTTTTCCAATACTTTGAATAAGATCCAATACATTTTTATTCATTGAACTATTTGGTCCAAAATTAAAAGCCTCTCCATCAATATTTTGATTTAATTTCATGCCTAAAGTTAAATATCCAGAAATCGGTTCTAAAACATGTTGCCATGGTCTGGTTGCTTTTGGACTTCTTATTTCAACTTTTTCATTTTTATTCCAAGCTCTCACGCAATCTGCAATAATTCTGTCTTTAGCCCAGTCACCTCCTCCAATTACATTTCCAGCTCTACCAACAGCTAAACTTACATTTGATTTATCTTTCAAAAAAGTATGAAAATAACTTTCAATTAAAATATCAGCTGCGGCTTTAGATCCACTATAAATATCTTTTCCACCAAGCCTATCAGTTTCTTTGTAACCCCATGGCCACTCAACATTAAAATAACTTTTATCACTAGTTATTAAAACACATTTAATTTTATGATCTACAGTTTTTAGTGACTCTAAAATATTAATTGTCCCCATGACATTTGTAGATACCGTTTTTATAGGATCATGATAAGATTCTGAAACAATAGCTTGAGCTGCTAAATGAAATATAATATCAGGTTTTTCATATGAAATCAAATTTGATATTTTTTTAAAATCTCTAATATCTAAAAAATTGTGAGAAATTTTATTTTTAATCCCTAGCTCAACAAACATTGATGGTTCTGTTGGAATTTCGTCAGAAACACCTACAATATTTGCTCCTAATTCTAAAAGCCAACATGTTAACCAAGTGCCTTTAAAACCTGTGTGACCAGTTATTAATACTTTTTTATTTTTATAAAAATCTTCAAACATAATTATAGCCAGGGTTTAAAACCAGAATTGAAGTAGTTATTAAGTGATTCTTTATCTCTTATGGTATCCATACAATGCCAAAATCCCGAATGTTCATATGCTGCTAATTGATTATTATTAGCTAATTTTTCTAGGGGAGATTGCTCTAAAATAGTTTTGTCATTCTCTAAATAATTAAAAATTTCAGGCTCAAAAACAAAAAAACCTCCATTAATAGAGCCTTCTCCTATTTGAGGTTTTTCCTTAAATTCCTTAACAATTCCATTTACTATTTTCATGCCTCCAAATCTAGCTGGTGGCCTTACAGAGGTCACTGTTGCAATTTTCCCTTGCTTTTTATGAAAATCAAGTAGCTCTGATATATTCAAATCCGATACGCCATCTCCATATGTGAGCATGAAGGTCTCATTTAATAAACCTTTAAGTCTAAGCAGTCTCCCTCCAGTTAAAGTATCTGGACCTGTATTAATAAGTGAAACATTCCAATTTTCTTTTGGATTATTATCTACAAAAGTATTCCCTGTAGCTGTATTTACTGTTAAATTCGAGCTCTTCAAGTGGTAATTAATAAAAAAGTCTTTAATGTAATCACCTTTGTAGCCTAAAGCTAGCACAAAATCGTTGAAACCATATTTTTCATATGATTTCATTATATGCCATAAAATTGGATTTTCACCTATATTTACCATTGGTTTAGGTCTGATAGATGTTTCTTCAGCTAATCTAGAACCAAGACCTCCACACAAAATTACTACTTTCATAAAATTTTATTAATTTCTGTTATTTTATATTCAAGAGGCAAATTAATTATTTGCTTGCCAAGTACCTCAGATTTTGGACATGAATTACTCTTATAATTAAAAGATGCTAATTTGTCTTTAGTAGAAATTACTGGGTTTTTAAACCAAGTTGAATTAATGTCAATGTTTTTTGATAATAAACTTTCTAAATTAAGATTATTCGAATCGACTAAAACAAATCTTAATGGAATTATCTCAAACTTTGAGTCAAAATATATATCTGGAATACATTCTTTAAATTTAGATGTCTTGAAAGAATTTAATATTAAGTGAAAATTCTCCAATCTATTCTCAATAATCTTATCCCAATTTTCAATCAATCTCAAACCCAAATAGGCTATGAAAGTTGGCATTTTTGACGGATATTCATAAGTTTCTTTATCAGAATAAGCTTCGTAATTTTCATCTAAATATGGAGAAGTAAAGCCCAATTTGATTTTGATACTAGTTAAAATATTTGCTAGAAATAAAAATCTATATAATTTAGGATGACTGAGTTTGGTGTTTACTGATAATTTATTGAAAATAGCTTTTTGCTTAGTCATATTTAAGTCTTGCATTTCATCTCGATATTTTTTTAATTTTAAAGAAACCTCAAGATTTTGGGAATAAATAACACCTCCAGTAAAAACAGGGAGAGGTTTAGAGTGATCTAATGAAAATAGAGAGGCATCCCCAAAAGTCCCAACATTTATTCCGTTGTACTTAGAGCCTAAAGTTAAAGCACAATCTTCAAGTAAAAATATCTTGTTTAAATTACAAAATGATTTTATTTCAGCAATGTGACAGGGTATTCCAAAATTATGCTGCGCAACTATTAATTTCGTTTTAGACGTTATTTTATTCTTAATTCCGTTTAAGTCTGACCCCATGGTATACTCACATATATCAGAAAAAATTGGAACTGCATTCAGTTTTAAAATAGCATTAATCATGACTGAGCAAGTCCCGGAGCATATAATTATTTCATCTCCCTTTTGAATTTTCAAAATCTTCATCAAAGAATAAAATCCCATTCTACCTGCTCCAAATGACACTGAATAACCATCTCCAATAGTTCTTGAAAATTTTTCTTCAAAATTTTCGACAACCTTTGCATCAAACTTTCCCACATACTTTTTAGCATTTTGAATAGTTCCAAAATAATTAGGGTGTTGAGTAAAAAGGTGAAACTTTCTTTTAGACAAGTTATCTAAAATATATATGATAATCTTATAAATATTATTAATCAAAGCTTGAAGATTTAATAAGTCTTTTTCTGTAACAATAGATTTGTAAAGGAAGTATCAATATATCCAGTAATATGACTTAAGTTAGGAAACGGAATGTAATTATAATAATTACAAATTTCTTTAACAATTAAAATTACAAAAATTAAAACCATTAATCATCAAAACAATAATTATCCAAAGATTATTAATTTAATTTCTGAAAAAAATTATCCATTAACTAATACCGGTTATATATTTTTTCTTAAGTAGAGCATTAAAAAAGTATTGAATATTTATTCTAATGAATTATAAAAAGAAAGATAATTAGAAAGAGTAATGTCTAGAGAAAATCTTTTTTCGTACTCTTTTTGTGCATTTGAGCCTAAAAAATTTATTGCCTGATCATTTTTTAAAAGATATTTAATTTTTTGATACAAATCATTACTATTACTAGGTTTAACTAACAATCCTGATATGCCATGTGAAATTTGCTCAGGTATTCCAGCTATTTCAGTGGCAATAATTGCTTTACCGTATGCCATTGATTCCATTATCACGTTAGGAAAATCTTCGTTAGCTATTGAAGGCAATATTACAATATCTGAAATTGAAAGTAATGGAAAATATAAATCTGTCAAATGTCCGGTAAATAAAACTTTAGAGTGTAAATCAAATTCTTTGACTTTGGATTTTATAAAATTTAATTCTAATCCCTCTCCTGGCAAAATAAAATAAGGAAGTTTATTTAATCCTATCTCATTTTTTAAAATAGAAATAGATTCAACAAGGATATTATGTCCTTTTCTTTTCTCAAAATTTGCTGGAACTAAAATTATCTTAGTTGAATTTTCTAAATTGAATTTTTCTAAAATTTCATTTTTTGATTGATTAATCAAGGGAACATTAGTGCCTGTATTTAGAACTATATTATTTTTGCTTTTAAGCACTTTTAATAACTGATCACTAGCTGATCTAGATCCAGTTAGAAAAATACTAGTGTTTTTAACAATTAAAGGATCTATAAGACGGTCTAAAAATCTTGAAGGACGGTTATAATTAATAGCCATATTGTGAACAGAATAAACAATCTTATTAATTTTCATTTTTTTTGCTGCAAGGACTAATGAATTGCATGTAAATGCACCAGGAAACCCGCCATTATTAATGTGTAGAATATCGATTTTCTTATCTTTAAGAAAAGATTTTAGTCTGTAATAGTTTATAAAGAATGAAATATATTTATCTAAAAACTTCAATAAAATATTTGTCTTGTGAGTAAGAGTGAATTTATTAAAAGATAAAAGTTTATCTCTGTGTATTTTGCCTTTTACTGAATCAAAATAATTTTTATTGTCACAGTATATCAAAAAAGTTTTGTAGAATGTGTTAATGAGCTTGTCGTTTAATATATAGGTCATCATTACCTCACTACCACAGTATTTTTTTTGATCAGTAAAAAAATAAATAGTTTTCATTTATTTTAAATTTTTTATTAAATCTGAAATGTCTTTTAATAAGTTCTTATTTTCAAATGCCATTTTAGATTTATATTGAGACAATACTAGTTGAAGATCGTCATCATTCCACCATTCCAAAACATTATCCCAAATTGAATTTACGTGCTTAGATAATTCATCACTATTAAAAAAAACTATTTTATTTTCGATTAGATTTAAAAACAGGTTTGATTCAGAATCTCTAACTTCATATTCATTTAAATGAATAAACATCAAAACAGGAATGTTTAAATATAAACATTGAAGAAATACAGTAGAATTATATGTTGCAATTACTAATTTTGATGTTCTCAAATCAGAATTAAAATCAGTTATAGGGTCTGTAAATTTATAATTACTGAAAAGAATATTTATTTTTTGTGAATTTACAGATTCGTATTCTTTGGATCTAATAATAACACTTTTACATACTCTATCCTCTAATTTGTTTAACAAAGCCTTTTGCTTGATTAAATAATTCTCATAATCGAAGAATAATTCAGATGAAATGGAATTTCTTGAATTATTAATTAATATTAGTAAAAGTTTTTCGGTCGGCTTATGGTTAATAGAGTTTTTTAAAAAAAAACCTAAAGGCTTTGACTTATCGCTTTTTTTCCATCCCCAATTAATGTAAATATCAGAAATATCTAAAATATGTTTTTCATCAAAAAAATAACTGCTAATACCATAACCCCCTCCATGTTGACCAAATACAAGCTTAGTGCCATTTAACTTTTTTTCAGCACAATAGTGAGCAAAAATTGTGTTTTGCCAAAAAGCATTAGAGGTGAAAATTACATTTGGTTTTTTTGACCAAGACTTAGGATACAAGAATTGTAAGTCTAAAAAACCCTCTAAAAAGGATTTAGGAATATGTTTCATAATTAAGTTGCTCAATAAATTGAGTTTCTTATCAGAGTAAAAGCCAAGATTAGAAGTTCTATGCCGATTAGAAACTTCGAACTCAGGAAGGGGGGTATTTAAAAGTTCTAGTTTTGGAATCTTCAGCAATTTAAAAAAAATAAAAGCTTCACTTTTTAAACCTAAATAAGTATCTTTTATTAAAATTTTTGGATCGTACCAAAAAAAAAGAAAAGAAATAATATTACTAGTAATTGTTCTTAATATACTTTTTTTAGTAGAATTTGTAAAAGAATTACAAGACTTTGAATTTTTGAAATTTTGAATATTAGAAAACTCAATAATTTCTCCAGCTATTAAACTTTCATAGTATGGGTTATTGATGTTTTTAAAAAAGGATTCTAAATCATTGTTAATTAGATTATAATTATACTTAACTGTATTAGCGCACAATAACTTTTGATTCAATGATTCAATTAAAACATATTTTTCAAGAACCTGGAATATAAAATAAGATAACCATGGACCTATTATAACTCTCCAGTATGCGATAGATTTTTTTGCTATATGAATGCTATTTAACTTTTCACAAAGCTGCTTAAGCATTAATTCATAAATAAAGTCAAACTCTTTAAAAGTCTTAGATAAGAAAACTCTATTTTCAAAAATGTTGTTTACTTTATTTTCGGTGAATTCCAAGGAACACCAATCTCCTAAATAAATAAATTGATCTAAAACTAATTTATCTATTGATGATGTAACTAGCTGTTTCATCTAAATATTTTGTAATATGAAAAAGTGTTCATTTTATTTAATAATTTAGATGAGATAATTGCAGTATTTTCTTTGTATGAAACTTTTTCTTTAGGATATTTCAAATAATTTAATCTATTTGACTTTGAATCAATAGTTAAAGTTGTTATTTTAATTTTCTTTTTTACATCCTCAAAAAAATCTGCATTCCATAAATCATGATTAGAATAATTTCCTTTTCCGTATTCATAAAAATGACCTGCCATAGAAGGGGAATGAGTATAGTCATGACCTACTAGTGTTGCTTGATCGTAACCCAAATAAATTGCAATTAATAGTTGAAGCCTTAGTGATCCTTCAAAACAATTGAATCTTCTTGTTAAGTCCTTCACTTCTTTACTTTTAAAACTATTTTCAGATAAAAAAATTAAATTTTTTATTCCAACAAGTGGAATATTAGTTACACTTGAGAAAAAAACAACTTTCTCATTAGTCATCATTAAATTCTTGACCGTCAAAAACATTTTATTAAACAAAAATTTTCCATATTTTCTTATTAAAGGATAGAAATAGAATGGCTCATAAAAAGTGTAATATTTAACATTTAATGAAGGAAATAAATCATGAATCATTAAATGGTTCGCCGCAATAATATCTTTATCATTAAAAAAATTTAAATCAAAATATTTTAAAGAAACTCCGTCACCAAAAATATAGCAACTTTTACCTTTTTCAGAACCCTTCAGCTTTTCCAATCTTTTTTTTGATCTAAACCCAAATAATTTAGAAAAAATAAATTGTGTTAATAATGATATTTTACGGAACATTTATTAGTGTAATCTGAGATCAGACCATGATTTAAATTGAGATGATAATTCTAATAGTTTAGAAGGTATTTGTAACTTTTCTTTACTTTTAAAATTTAGAATTTTTTCTATGTTTTTTATTGATGAAGAACTAAATATAAAAGAATCTAGTTTTGATTTTTGATGTAAAAAAGAAAGTGTTAAGTCAGTTAAGTCTATTTCCATTTGATTTATTGTCCTATTAATCTCATCAAAAATATGGTGATCTGGAAATTTTTTTAAATCAAGGCTTTTATGGTTAAATAAAAATCCTCTAAAAAAAATTGATCTTCCTATAAATTTGACTTTAGACCCATTGTATTGGGATAAAATTTTATCGTACAAAAAACTATCATATAAACTAACAGGAATCTGAATATAATCAAAAGATTCTTTCTCTAAACCTAAAACTAATTCTTCTTCAGTATATATTGAAATTCCAGAGTTGTTTATTAGATTTCTAGATTTTAATTCTTCGATTCCTTCAAGTATATACGGATCATTAATAATTTTTGTATCATTTTGATGCAAATACAAAATATCTAATTTATCTACATTCAACATGTTGATGGTCGTATGAGCAAATTTTTGAAGTCTTTTTGATGCATTCTTATCGTTAGCAATCAAGTTATCAACCTTTGTTGATACACTAAAACATTTATTTTTGTTCTGATTGAAAATTCCTATCAAATTATGGCTGTCACCATATCTTTCAGCTGAATCTAGCTTCAAAATTCCATTTTCATGCAAAAAGTCTAATATATCTGAATTACTATCTTTAAATAATCGATTAAAATTATTATTATTTGCATAATTTGGTAATCCCATTTTTGCTGTCCCAAAAATTAAATTATTGTTTTTCATCTAATAATCTCTTGGCCTTAATAAAGTCGTTTATTTCATCAATATCGATATAATCATTATTATCAATTAAGATTGGTAATACTTTATTACCTGAGATAGAGCCTTTGATTATTGTATCTCGTTTAATTACCTCAATATCTCCAGTCTGAAAATAACTTACAGGTAATTCTTGCCTAGGAAAATTATAAGGCTCATGATGATCAAAAAAAGATTCAACTGATCCATCCTTACTCAATTTCCAGCTTCTAAATGGATGCTGGTTTGATTTAGTCATAGCTCTAACTGATGTTGAAGATTTATCGTTTAACAACATTTCAATACTCTTTTCTATTAAACCTTCTGGTCTCAAGGGCGATGTAGGTCGAAGTAACACAATTAAGTCATAAAGGTGACTATTTATTTCTTCCATTTTTAAAAGAGCGTGATTAATCACTTCAAAATCTTTTACTAAATCTCCGGCTAAATAATCTGGCCTCAAAAATGGACATTTAGCACCTAATGAAATCGCGATTTCTGAATATTCTTTCGAATCTGTACTTACAATTGTATCTGTAATCAGTGAGCATTTTAAAGAATATTTAATTGAGAAATCCAATAAAGGTCTTCCTTTTAGCAATTTAATGTTTTTATCCTTTATAGACTTACTACCAGAACGTGCAGGAATAACAGTTAAGATTTTCATACTTAATTTGTTTCATAAATATAAACTCTATAACGCCCTGAGGCACCTTGAAAAGGACTGACATATTGAGATATTAATTTATAATTTGAATCCCAAGGAAAATCTTTGGCTAAAATTTCAACATGTATCTTTGAATTTGGAAAAGCTAGATAATTCGAATTACAATGTATTACATCTCTAGGCATTTTTAAATTAATTGCTTTTATATAGTTAAAACAAATATCTTGACTCATTTCAGATAAAGATGCAGAATTAAAAAAAATCGAAAAATCTATTTCCTTTATCAATTTATTATAAAAATTGGAGGGTATTAAATTAATTTCTCCTTTTTTAATTTCACTTTTTTTAGAAATTAAATTGACTTTATATCCTTTTTTTCTCAAATAATAATAAGATACAAATAAAGTTTCTGGAAGATCTATATTAAAATAGGTGCCATTGAATCCTATCTTTTTTAAGAAATAAACCAGCCCTCCATATCCTCCACCAATTTCTAAAATGTTTTCATTACTGTTTTGAATCCTAGACATTAAAAGATCAGCAAAATAAAGGTGTCTGGGACTGTCTGGTAATATTTTTACATTATCTCTAATTACTCCAAATGAAGACCCTGTATCTCCAGATTCTAAAATATCTAATTTATATTTATTTCTAGTGAATTCTGCACAAGAATCTAAATCCCAAGACATTTGACTTATCAAATCATGATCATTAGAAACATTAATACTTGGAGTAATAATAGCGCTTGAACATTCAGTTTGAAACATATTACAAAGCTGGAAAGCCAACAAATTATCATTTTTTTCTGCAAGAGCGGAAACATATTGTGATCGTGTATTTTCATTATAATATTTCCAAGCACCACCCATGTCAATGGATCCAATTTCTGAGTGAAATTTCAAAATATCATTTGCGATTTTGAGATCCTCATCATTAGGGTTTTTTATTTCATTTCTGAAAAAATTTAAATCACTGTTTTTATATTTAGAAGCATTAATTTTAATGTAATTAAATTGTTTCATATTTTTAAAAATTTAAAAAGCCTCCATCAACTATGATTTCAGCTCCATTTGTGTAATTATTATTTTTATCTAAAAGGAATAAAATAGGTGACATTATATCTTTTTTATCCATCATTCTTTTAATTGATGTCTTAGTTGAGTAGTTAGTTTGAAATTGTAAACTTTGGTTTTCAGATTTTAAACCTCCAAAAATAATTGTATTTATTAGAATTTGATCTTTACCGTATATGACTGATAATTGCTTTGAAATATTATTTAAAGCAGCCTTTGAAGCACCATAAAGAACATTCTTGATGAATCCATTTGAATAAATACTTGGATCAGGTGATTTTAATGAATAGATACTTGATAAGTTTATTATTCGACCTTTAACATCTCTAGCTTTCCATAAATCAATAAGTAAACTTGATAATATTAGGGGTGCTTTAACATTGACATCAAATATTTCTGAGAAATTTTCAATTTCAACTCCGGATGATTGTTTTCCTTCTTGAGGGACAAAATCTATTGCTGCGTTATTTATTAATACATCAGCATTTATATTTGAATCATTTATTTTATTAAACATATTATAAATTGATTTTTCATCACTTAAATCGCATTTATAATATTTAAATAAAGAGTCGTTTAATGCTGTTTCATGAATATCACAACCCAAAATTTTATGACCTAAACTAATTAAATCTGAGATTATATAGTTTGCAATATTCCCATTAGCTCCCGTTATTAATATTACCATGTAAAATAAAATCTTTTATTATTTGTTTTTCAGAATTTGACAACATCGCTTTAAATCCACCTTTTCCATCACATATACCATAAGCTAATTTGGGGGCTTTTATATCATCTACTATTATATCATTTTTCTCCCCTAGAGACCCTTTTTGCAAAAACACATGCCCCCTAAAGTTAATTTTTTCAGATTCTTCAAAAATATTAAGCCTCTTATTTCTTAAACTTACTAAATTTAATATTGATTCTCCAATGTCTAATCTTTTAAGCAAAACATTGTTTTTAAGTAATGTTTTTATTTGAATTTCTGATAAACATCCTTTTCCAACATCAATAATTAAGGTCTTTTCATCTACAAATTTATCGTAAAATTCATTTAATGAACTTAGCGGGTGAGTATGAGTCAAAATAATAATATCTAATTTGTTTTTTGAATTGAAAGAATTGAAAATTTCAACAATGGAGCTTGTTCCTTTAGGTTTAATTTGATTTAGAACATTGCAAACAGCTTCATTCTTTTCTGGGTTACTTCCGTGAATCTTAATGTTTGATCCTCTTTCTAATAAGCGTAATGATATTTTAGTTCCAATATTACCAATACCAATAACTAAAATATTTTTATCATAAACAGCCTCCCCTTTTTGCTCAAAATAATTGCAAACTGTCAAATCTAAAGATTCTAAAGTAACATCATTACCTTTATACCAATTTAACTT
>Ga0233438_10002055_pt1 | contig 20885 bp, 21 predicted proteins | sample SI_123_September_FD_182720 | JGI IMG/M metagenome (GOLD analysis project Ga0233438, IMG submission 182720) | Seawater microbial communities from Saanich Inlet, British Columbia, Canada - SI_123_September2016_10_MG | ecosystem: Environmental > Aquatic > Marine > Inlet | place: Canada: British...
GCTAAAGAAAACCCAGAGGGGAAATTAATTAAACCTGGCTCCGTAATGAGGTTTTTTCAAAAGAAAAAAGATTGGATTGTTACTCAACTCCCCGAAGTTGAGAGCGCATTAATTTCAATGGACCCAAATACTGGTGCAATTGTTGCGCTAGTCGGTGGTTTTAGCTTTAAAAAAAATAAATATAATCATGTGACCCAAGCGCATCGTCAACCCGGATCAATTTTCAAACCATTTATTATTTCAAGTGCGCTTGAAAAAGGAATTACCCCCTCGACAATAATTAATGATGGACCTTTAGAGGTATTGGCGAAAGATCTTGGCACGAATGAAAATTGGGTCCCTCAAAATTATAATGAAAAATTTTCAGGCCCTATCAGACTTAGAGAAGGCTTAGCAAAATCAAAAAATCTTATTTCGATAAGAATTTTAAAACATATTAGTCCTGAATATTCGCTTGATTATATTGCGCGCTTTGGCTTTAATCCAAAAAAATATAAACCTTACCTATCTATGGCCCTTGGTGTAGGGGAAGCAACAGCTTGGGAAATGGTGAGAGCCTACAGTGTTTTTGCTAATGGTGGCTACCTTAAAACACCTTATTATATTGATAGAATTATTGATTCTAAGGGGAGAAATATTAAACTTCAGGCTGGGTTGATAAATGAAGAAACACCAAGAATTATTGATCCTAGGAATGCATTTATTATGTATGACTTATTAAAAGAAGTCATCAAAAATGGTACCGCAAGAAAAGCTAAAACTTTAAAACGCCCTGATATTGCTGGTAAAACAGGTACCACAAACGATTTAATGGATGCTTGGTTTGCTGGGTTTAATTCTGACATAGTGACTGTGACTTGGATGGGCTTCGATCAACCAAAATCATTAGGCAATAAAGAGACAGGTTCAAGAGCTGCCTTACCAATTTGGATTGATTATATGAGGCCCCTACTAAAGGATTATCCAATTAAAAATTTAGTAAAACCTGAAGGCATTATTCCATATAAGATCAATAAAAAAACAGGAATGACGAATAACGCAGATGAAAACGGTTTCTACGAATATTTTTATGAGGAATATCCACCCTTTGATAATTCATACTTTGTGATTAACTAATTTAATTAAAATTATGTCATCTAAAAAAATAAAAGAATCAGTTGCAAATCTTGCTGCTCAATTGATAATGGAAGAGGGTATTAAAGATTATTTATTTGCCAAGAAAAAAGCTGCTAAATCATTAGGCCATAATGAAAATGCAAGCCTCCCAACAAATTCACAAATTGATAAAGCTATTGATGATTTCAATAAAATTTTTAACCCAAATATAGATATTGAATTTTTACAGCAATTTAAGACCCAAGCGCTCGAAGTAATGAATATCTTTAAAAATTTTAAGCCCCATCTGATGAATCAATTATCGCAAGGCATAATTCCAAAGTTTCCCGAAATTAAGATAAATTTATTTGCTGATAATCTAAAAGACGTAGAGTACGTTCTTCTAAATAGTGAATTGTCTTATGATTTTAAAGAGGTAAAAATGAATACCAAAGAGGGTAAGCATTCAATAAAGTCTATTCCTACGATTTACTTAGAGAACTTATCTATACCAGCTGAAATAAAGGTGTATTTTGAAAATGATTTTTTTGATTTTAAAAAAAATTTTCTGCAGAACAGAGGGTTGAATATAAAAAAAGTTTTATCCTTAGACATTACTACTTTGAATCCATCAACCGCGCGACCTCTAATGCAAAATAAGTAATGATTGCATCGGCTCCTGCCCTTCTAAATGAAATGAGTGACTCTAGAATAACATCATCTTGATTTAGCCAACCTCTCAAAGATGCTGCCATAATCATTGCGTACTCACCGCTAACTTGATAAACAAAAGTTGGCTTATTAAAGGTCTGTTTAACCCTAAAAACTATATCAAGATAAGGCATGCCAGGTTTAATCATAACCATATCAGCGCCCTCTTGAATATCTAATTTCACCTCATTTAAAGCCTCGTCACTATTTGCAGGGTCCATTTGATATGTCTCCTTTGAGGACTTACCCAATAGCCCTGATGAACCAACTGCATCTCTAAATGGCCCGTAAAATGAGGAAGCATATTTCGCAGAGTAAGCTAAAATTTTTGTGTTTATAAATTTATTCTCTTCAAGAGCCTTTCTAATTTTCTGAACCCTCCCATCCATCATATCTGAAGGTGCCACAATATCGGCTCCTGCTTTAGCGTGGCTGATGGCTTGTTTGGTTAAAATACTAACCGTTTCATCATTTAATATATTACCTACCTTATCAATGAGTCCATCTTGCCCATGCAATGTATATGGATCAAGTGCAACATCTGAAATGACCCCAAGCCCAGGAATTTCTTTTTTTAATTTTTGTATTGTCCTTTGAACAAGACCATTATCGTTAAATGCTTCACTTGCATCATCCGTTTTTAATTTTTTGTCGATATAGGGAAAAATAGCAATGGCTGGAATGCCTAATTGATGGCATTCAGAAGCATCTTTTATTAATTCATCAATACTTAATCTTTGAATGCCTGGCATTGACTCTATATCTTGTCGAATACCATTTCCTTCAATTACAAACATGGGATAAATCAGATTGCTTACAGAAATATTATTTTCACGCATGAGTGTTCTTGAAAAACTACTCTCTCTCATTCGCCTGGGTCTATTTAGCATCGTCATATTTTAAAACTCAATTAAAAAAAAGTTCATTAAGTGCTTCACCAGGATCAGCTTGTCTCATAAAAGCCTCTCCAACTAAAAAGGTATTAATATGATTTTCATTCATCAACTTTATATCCTCATGATTAAAAATTCCTGACTCAGTAATAGGTATTCTGTCCTTGATAGATTTGACTAGATCTATTGATGTTTTTAATGACACCTCAAATGTTTTTAGGTCTCTATTGTTTATTCCAATTAATGGTGTATTTAATTCTAACGCAGCATCTAACTCCAGTTGATTATGAGATTCAACCAATACGGCCATACCTAAATCATTTGCAATAATCTCTAATTCCTTCATTTCTTCTAAACCCAATGCAGCAACAATCAACAAAATACAATCAGCCCCTAACGCTCTTGATTCGTAAATTTGATAAGGATCAACAATAAAATCTTTTCGCAATACAGGAAGCTTTGTGCTTGACTTTACTTGCTTAATAAAATCAGGATGCCCTTGAAAGTAATCTCGATCAGTTAGGACTGATAAGCAGGCTGCTCCTCCCTTCTCATATGACTGGGAAATTAATACAGGATCAAAATTCTCTCTAATAATACCCTTAGATGGACTGGCTTTTTTAATCTCAGCAATCACAGCTGACTCGGCGTTTAAATGTTTTTCTCTTAATGCTTGAATAAAATCTCTTGGTTTATCAAGCTCTAAGATTTTTTTCTTAAGTTGATCAATTGAAATACTTTTTTTTGCTTCAGCAATTTCTGAAGACTTTGTTGCCAAAATTTTATTTAAAATATTACTCATTTGATTTTTTAATTAATTGTTTAAGTTTTTTAATAGCAAAGCCTTCATCAATCATTTGAGCTGAAACCTCAAAAGCTGACACAAAATCTTGACAGATACCTGAAACATATAGTGCCGCTCCTGCGTTCAGAATTGTGATATCACGAGCGGTGTTTTTATCTCCGTTAAGAACGCCAAGCATCATTTTTTTTGAGCTTGCAATATCGGCAACCTCAATATCTTCAATCTTTCCTAATTCAAATCCATAGTCTTGTGGGTTAAATTCATACTCTAAAATTTTTCCCTTTTTAAGTTCGGCAATATATGTTTTACCCGTAATTGATATCTCATCCATACCATCATCACCATGAACGGAAAGTACATGATGACTACCCAGTTTTTTCAAAACTTCGGCAAAAACAATAGTCAATTCTTTACCATAAACACCAACCACTTGATTTTTTGCTGCAGCTGGGTTGGTTAAAGGTCCTAGTAAATTAAAAATTGTTCTAAGTTTTAATTCCTTTCTGACAGGAGCAACATGTTTCATTGCAGGGTGATAATTAGGTGCAAACATAAAACCAATCCCAATATCATCAACAAGATTTCCAAGTTGAGAGAAGTTTAAATTAACATTTACGCCCAATGATTCTAATACATCGGCACTACCAGATTTTGATGAAACAGAACGGCCTCCATGCTTTGCAACAACGGCTCCCGCTGATGCAGCTACAATGGCTGCAAGTGTAGATACATTAAAAGTTTGCAGACTATCGCCACCTGTCCCACAGGTATCAATCAAATTTTGCTTACTTGTTATTTTTACTTTATTTGAAACCTCCCTCATCACTTCGGCCGCAGCAGCTATCTCATTAATTGTTGGCCCTTTAATTTGAAGAGCAACCATAAAACCAGAAATTTGGATTGGGTTTATCTCTCCAGACATTATCTGGTTCATTGCAAATTGCATATCCTCAAAGGATAAATCTTGTTGATTTATAAGAGAGCTAATAATGCTTGTAAAGTGATTACTCATTTTGATCTAAAAAATTTTTTAATAAGTCATGTCCGTGCTCACTCAAAATAGATTCTGGGTGAAACTGAACACCTTCAATTGCTAATTCTTTATGTTTGATTCCCATAATCTCATTATCATCAGTCCAAGCTGTTATATCGAAACAGTTTGGGAGGGATTCCCTATCAATAACTAAGGAATGATATCTTGTTGCAATGAAAGGATTTTTAATGCCCTTAAATACACCCTTATTGTTATGAGATATTTTTGAGGTTTTCCCATGCATGATAGTTTGTGCATGAATAATTTTTCCGCCAAACGCTTGCCCTATTGATTGATGTCCGAGACAAACTCCTAAAATGGGAATTTTACCCTTAAAAGCTTCAATTAGTTCGAGTGAAATACCTGCTTCATTAGGTGTGCATGGGCCAGGAGAAATTACAATATACTGTGGATTTAGCTTATTAATTTCCTCAATAGAAATTTTGTCATTTCGAACAACCTTAACCTCTTGTCCAATTTCTGCAAGATATTGCACTAGGTTATAAGTAAATGAGTCATAGTTATCTATCATTAACAGCATAAAACTACTCCGTTATCCTTGCTTGCACTAACTCGGCTGCCTTTAAAATCGCTTTTGCTTTATTTTGTGTTTCTACCCACTCGTTCATAGGGATTGAGTCCGAGACTATTCCTGCCCCCGCCTGAACAAAAAGTGTTTGATTTTTTATGACCGCAGTTCTTATAGCAATAGCAACATTCATATCACCGTCGAATCCAATATATCCAACTGCGCCGGAATAAACACCTCTTTTAGTTGATTCTAACTCATTAATGATTTCCATCGCCCTTACTTTTGGCGCACCACTTACCGTCCCAGCAGGAAAGGTAGCTTTTAAAACATCCATTGCAGAAAGTTTATCTTTAAGTTTGCCCTCGACATTTGAAACAATATGCATGACATGAGAATATCTTTCAATAATCATATGATCAGTTACCTTGACTGAGGACGTCTCAGAAACTCGCCCAATATCATTTCTCCCTAAATCCATCAGTTGTACATGTTCAGCAATTTCTTTAGGATCATTGAGTAAGTCTTTTTCTAAGGCAAGATCTTCATTTTCATCCTTACCTCGCGGTCTAGTACCTGCAATAGGCCTTACAGTCACTTTCTCTTTCTCCAACGTAACCAAAATTTCAGGAGATGCGCCTACCACGAAGTGGTCATCCATATTATAAAAATACATATAAGGGGAGGGATTTAGATTTCTTAATGTTCTATATAAAGACAGTGGATTCGATTTAAATGTTTGACTAAGCCTTTGAGATAAGACAACCTGCATAATATCGCCATTGACTATGTATTCTTTGACTCTCTCAACTGCTTCTAAATAATTTTCTTCGCCGAATTCTGATCGAACCTCAGTCAACCTATCATCAAATTTATTTTTCTCAATTAAATAAGGTGAGGGTCCTTGTTTTAATTTTTCCTCTAGAGCATTTAGGCGAAGGATACCTTTTTCGTAAGCATTTTGAGTCTTCACATCTACGTAGATTACAAAATATAATTTACCACTGACGTTATCAAAAACCACAACCTCATCTGATAGCATCAAAAGTATGTCAGGGAGATCAAGCTTATCTTCTAAAAATTCTTTACTTAATCTGGGTTCGATGTATTGAATCGTTTCATAACCAAAATAACCAGCAAGCCCTCCAGAAAATCTTGGTAAATCTAAATTTTGTGGAGTTTTAAACTGATCCATAAACTTATCAATAAAATCTAAGGGATTTTTATCAGAGATTTCATCTGTGACCTTATCTTCATTAAAAACTAAAATTTTATCTTTTTTAATCTGTATCCTGACTTTTGCTGGCAAGCCAATAATGGAATAGCGCCCATGTTTATTGCCTCCATCTGCCGACTCAAGCAAATAACTATAGCGATCATTTGCTAACTTTGAATAAACAGATAATGGCGTATCTAAATCAGCAAAGCATTCGAGCACTAAAGGAATTCTATTAAATCCATTCTTTTTAAAATTATCGAATTCTTGTCTTGAAATAGTTGACAGCATGTTAGTTAATAATTTGAGTTAATTCGCTGAAATTTGCCATTGCATAATCTACTTTATCAGAAATAATTGACTCACCAAATTGGTAGCCGTATGGCACCGTAAAAATATTTGTGCCTGCAGCAAAACCTGCCTCAATATCTACAACAGAATCACCCACCATAATCGCATCTTTAGGCTCTATATTTAATTGGTTGAGTGCATATAAAATAGGAAGTGGATCTGGTTTCTTTTTCGCAGTTGTATCACCTGAAACGATTATATCCATAAAGCCAGATAACCTAGAATGATCCATTAAGGCTTCTGTATAAACGGCAGGTTTATTAGTAACGCACCCCAAAAGAAAATCTTTAGCCTTTAAATCAGTAATGGCCTTTTCAACCCCCTCAAACATAAGGCTATTTGCAGAAATTAATGAATAATGGTGTGCAAATAACTTTTCAGCGCTAGCAAAAACGGGGGTTGGATCTTTTTTTGAGGAAACTTCTATTGATTGCTTGATAAGATTTTCAGCCCCTCTTCCAATGAAACGTTTAATTTCATTTGTTTTTAATTGAGCCATTTCTAAATCTTTAAGCATTAAATTAACAGCATCAGATATTTCGGGCGCTGTTTCAAATAACGTGCCATCCAAATCAAAAAGGATCGCTTTTATGTTATCAAATTTTACCAATTCTAAGCTTTTGCTAATGAAGCTCTCAATGCACTTATAATTGAGTCATATTTATTTGGGTCTTGATCATTTGATGCGCCAAATACAGCAGATCCTGCAACAAATGTATCAGCACCAGCTTGAGCAATCTCAGTAATATTATCAGCATTAACTCCACCATCTACTTCAAGCCAAATCTCTTTTCCTGTCTTTTCAGTATAGGCATCTATTTTTTTTCTTGCTAACCTTAATTTATTCAAAGTCTCTGGTATAAATTTTTGGCCGCCAAAACCAGGGTTAACTGACATTAGAAGAACCATATCAATCTTGTCCATCACATGATCAAGATAATCTAGTGAGGTTGCAGGATTAAAAACTAAACCAGATTTGCATCCAAGATCTCGAACCATGGACAGACTTCTGTCAATATGATTTGAAGCTTCAGGATGAAAAGTAATTATATCTGCGCCAGCCTTAGCAAAATCAGGAATTATTCTGTCAACGGGCTCAATCATCAGATGGACATCAATGATTGCATCTGTAACTGGTCTGATAGCATCACATACTAAAGGTCCAATAGTTAAGTTCGGTACATAATGATTATCCATCACATCAAAGTGAACAATATCTGCACCAGAAGTAATTACGTCTGTGATTTCTTCACCTAATTTTGCAAAATTAGCTGATAAAATACTTGGGGCAATTCTAAATGTTTTTTCCATATATACGTAAGTTCCCAAATTAAATTAATTAAATTATTGTAAAATGCGTATTTTACTCTCTTTTTAATAAAATAAATCAAAAGCAAGCGGACTATATTAAATAATGGATTTAAATCTTGTAGGCCTAAATCATAAGACAGCACCTATTGAAATCAGGGAGAAATTCGTGTTTTCGCACGATATGCTCAGCCATGTTCTTAAAGATTTAAAATTAAAAACAAGCGCAGAGGCTTTGATACTTTCAACCTGCAATAGAACAGAAATATATTTTCAAGTAAAAGATCCAAATGAAATTTACCAATGGCTTGCCACTTTTAATAAAATAAAATTTACTGAGCTTAAAAAATATCTCTATACATTTTCCAATCAAGATTGTTATATTCATGCATGTAAAGTTGCCTCAGGATTGGATAGTATGCTTATTGGGGAAACACAGATTTTTGGACAAATGAAACAAGCTTCACAGATTGCTCACTTATCTGGCGTTCAAGGTAAATATATTAATACATTTTTTCAAGATGTTTTTAAAACCGCAAAAGAAGTTAGAACAAAAACTCAAATAGGTTCGAGTGCCACGACAATTGCCTCTTGTGCGCTTGCAATAGCAAAAAAAATCTTTGGGGAGATAAATCAAACTCAGGTCATGTTTGTTGGTGCTGGCGATATAAGTGAAATGTGTGCAAAATATTTTCAAAAATATCAACCAAAAAAAATATCAATTGCTAACCGCTCCTTTGAAAAAGGGGAGGCTTTAGCAAAAAAAGTAAATGGTGAAGCATGCCTTATTGGTGAAATATATGACCAGCTGCATAATTATGACGTTTTAATAAGCTCAACAGCAAGCCAATTACCCATTATAGGACTGGGTGTGATAGAACAAGCTTTGAAGAAAAGAAAGCATCGACCTATCATGCTTGTAGATTTAGCTATTCCAAGAGATATTGAATCGGAGGTAAGTAAATTAGATGATGTTTTTTTATACACTCTCGATGATCTCGTTAACATAGCTCAACAAGGATTAACAAATAGACAAGGTGCGACAAAAAAAGCTACCCAAATAATCGAACACCAAGCGAAAGATTTTTATAATAAAACTCGACAGATTAAAAATACGCCGATGATTAAACTTTTAAGAAATCAATTTGAAAAGATTGCATTGGCTGAGGCAGAAAAAGCAAAAAAAAGCATAAAAATTGGCTCATCCTCTGATGAAGTGATTAACAAATTAATAAGCAATTTAACAAAAAAATTTCTGCACGGGCCCACAAAAGCAATTCGTGAAAATGAACAAGATTTTGAAACAAATTCACTGATAAAAAAAATTTATAACATTAAAGAAGAAAAAAAATGAAAGCATCAATGAAAAGCAAGCTCGAAGCTTTGGTAAAAAGAATTGATGTGCTTAATACTGAGTTGAGTCATGAAGATGTGACAAAGGATATGGAAAGATATAAGAAAATTTCCAAAGAACACTCCGATATAACGCCAATCGTTGAAATATATAAAAAATTTCAAAAAATTACCCTCGATATAAGTGATGCAAAAGAACTTTTAAGCGATCCTGAAATGAAAGTATTTGCTCAAGAGGAAATCGAAAAAGGTGAAGCAGGTATTGAGGAGGTTGAAACAGAGCTTCTTAAACTTTTAATCCCAAAAGATGATGATGATGAGAAAAATATATTTATTGAAATAAGAGCGGGTGCTGGTGGGGATGAGTCAGCATTATTTGTTGGTGATATTTATAGGATGTATACCCGATATGCTGAAAGAATGGGCTGGAAAATAGAAATTATCTCCAGTAACGCCTCCGAGGCTGGAGGTTTTAAAGAAGTGATTATGAAGGTGATGGGCTCTGGTGTTTATGCAAAACTAAAGTTTGAGTCAGGTGGTCATCGCGTTCAAAGAGTCCCCGATACAGAAACTCAAGGTAGGATTCATACTTCAGCTTGTACAGTAGCAGTCTTAGCAGAGGCAGATGAAATTAGTGATGTTGATATCAATCCCGCTGATATCCGTATTGATACATATCGTGCATCTGGCGCTGGAGGACAACATATTAATAAAACAGATTCGGCGGTGAGAATTACACACCTACCAACTGGAATTGTAGTGGAATGTCAGGATGATAGATCTCAGCATCGCAATAAAGCACAAGCCATGAGTGTACTTGCAGCAAGAATTAAAGATAATCAAATTAAAGAGCAGCAAAATCAAATTGCTTCAGAGAGAAAATCATTGATTGGTAGTGGAGATAGAAGTGAGCGAATTAGAACTTATAACTTTCCACAAGGGAGAATTACTGACCATAGAATCAATCTCACGTTATATAAAGTTGATTACATTATGGATGGTGATTTGACTGAATTAATTGAAGCATTAACAGCTGAACATCAAGCTGATCTCCTTGCGCAAATAGAAAAAGAATAAGAAAATTGTCTTCAGTAAGTTTTCATAAGAAAAGAATTGAAGAGTGTTTAAGAAAGAACATACAAATTAATGAACGTGAAGCTCAAATTGAAGCTGAATATATTTTAAGGTTTGCCCTCAAAAAACCCTCTTCTTTTTTTATATCCAACCAAAAATTTAAGATAAATAAAATCCTAGAAGAATTTATTTCATCTATCTTAAAAAAACGCATTAAACGAGAACCCCTTGCTTATATTTTTAATGAATGGGATTTTTATGGGGAAACTTTCTATTTAGATAAAAATTCTTTGATTCCAAGGCAAGATACTGAATTAATAATTGACCTTGTAATAAAACAATTCGATAAAGAATCGAAACTTAACATATTAGATTTAGGAACAGGTTCCGGAGTCATTGGCATCACATTATCAAAGCTCTATCCAAGTTCAATAATTACAATTTCGGACATTTCATCAAAAGCATTGAATGTTGCAAATAAAAATATTAAAAACCACAACGTAACAAATATCCGTTCTTTGGAAAGTGATTGGTTTGATAATTTCAAAGAAAAAGAATTGTTTGACCTTATATTGACCAATCCTCCATATATCTCAAAAGATGATGTTCATTTGAATAATCTCGAATTAGGTTATGAGCCTTCAAATGCTTTAGTTTCTGCTAATGATGGATTTGCAGATATTTTCAAAATTATTGATACCTCACCAAAATTTCTCAATTCAGGAGGATTATTAATTATTGAACATGGCCACACACAAGGAAATAGAGTCAAAAATTACTTTCAACATAGGTCTTTTGATAACATAAAACAACATCAAGATATCAATCAAAAAATTAGAGTAACCTCAGCATCAAAAATAAAAGTTTAAAGCTTAATCAAATAGTATAATTTCATAATGAAAGAAATTAACTCAATAGGCATTGTAAAATCCAAAATTTTTAAATGCACAGATCCAATTAAATTATCTTGTGGAATGACACTCGATAACTTTGAGTTGATTTATGAGACATATGGCAAATTAAATAAAAATAAAGATAATGCCGTTTTGGTCTGCCATGCTTTGACTGGAAATCAACATGTCGCCGGCAGGCATAAAAAAACAGATAAGCATCCTGGTTGGTGGGATAGCTTAGTTGGGCCTAGTAAACCATTAAATACAAATAAATTCTTTGTGATTGGCATAAATAATTTAGGGGGTAATGAAGGCAGTACTGGACCAAAATCTATCAACCCGAAAACAAAAAAAGTATGGGGGTCTAGCTTTCCGATCATAACTGTTGAAGATTGGGTAAAGACACAAAAAACTTTAATTAACTATTTGGGTATTCAAAAATTATCGTCAGTTATCGGTGGCAGCCTCGGAGGAATGCAAGCTTTAGAGTGGAATCTTCAATTTCCAAATGAAGTAAAGAATACAATTATTATTGCTGCAGCACCTAATTTAACTGCTCAAAATATTGCATTTAATGAAGTTGCGAGACAATCAATTATTACGGATCCAGATTTTCAAAAAGGTAATTTTTATACAAAAAAAAATAAACCAAAACGAGGCTTAAGGGTTGCACGTATGTTAGGTCACATCACCTACTTATCAAATGATGCAATGAAAAGTAAATTTGGTAGAAAGAAACAAAACAAAGATTATCAATACAATTTTAATACTGAATTTGAAATCGAATCGTATTTAAATTACCAAGGAGATAAGTTTGCCAAGGAATTTGATGCAAATACCTATATTCGTATGACAAAGGCATTGGACTATTATGACCCCACGAAACAAAATAAAAAAAAGCTAAGTGGCGTATTTAAAAAAATTAAATCGAAATTTTTGGTGATTTCTTTTACAAGCGATTGGCGTTTTTCTCCAAGTCGCTCTAAAGAGATAGTGAAGAGCTTATTGGATAATAATATTAATGTAAGTTATGCAGAAATTTCTGCAGAGAGTGGACATGATGCTTTTCTAATGTCTGATGACCATTATCATGAAATATTGAATTCATTTTTTAAGAATATATTTAAATCTAAATGAAAAACTTTGACCAAAATTCAAGGTATGATTTTCCGATTATCGAAAATTGGACACACCAAAATTCTAAGGTATTAGACCTTGGTTGCGGTGATGGGTCTTTATTAAATTATTTAAAAGAAAAAAAAGATATCAAAGGTTTTGGTATTGAAAAAAATAAAGATAATTGGTTGTTGTCGTTAAAAAACAATATTGATGTTATTCAAATGGATTTAGAGGCAGGTTTAGCAGGTTTTGAAACTAACTCATTTGATTTAGTGATTTTATCAAGAACCATTCAGTCAATGAATCATATTGAAGAAATTATCCATGAAATGATGAGGGTAGGTAAGGAGGTTATCATTACATTCCCTAATTTTGGTTATTGGAAAAACCGATTTCAAATAATGCAAGGAAATATGCCTGTATCAGATGAGCTTCCATACAAGTGGTTTGAAACGCCAAATATACATTTATGTACCATTCAAGATTTTGATAATTTATGCAGAGCAAATAAAATAAAAGTAGAACAACGATTAATATTAACCGATAAAAAATCAGTCAATTTTTATCCTAACTTTTTTGGAGCTTTGGCGTTATATAAATTAGTCTCAAAATAGAACAACCCATGACAAAAACAAATATTCAATGGAAAGATTTACTCACCAAAAAAATTGTTATTTGTTTTTTTACTGGGTTCACCTCAGGCTTACCCTTATTTATACTCATTAGCTTATTCCCTGCCTGGCTTGCTGAAAGTGGATTAGACCTTAAAGCCATTGGCCTTTTTGCTTTAATTCAACTGCCCTATGCCTGGAAATTTATATGGGCGCCTTTATTTGATCGATTCACACTTGCGATGGGGAGAAGAAGAGGGTGGTTAATCATTTTTCAAATAATTTTGTTATTTCTAATATCAATATGTGGCTTTATTGATCCAAAATCACAAATTTTGATGATTGCCATTGTTTCTATCGGTATCGCATTTTTTAGTGCTAGTCAGGACATTGTTATTGATGCATACAGAAGGGAGTTGCTTCTTGATCCAGAGTTAGGTTTAGGGAATGCAGTGCATGTAAATGCTTATAAATTTGCAAGCTTAGTTCCTGGTTCACTATCTTTAATCTTAGCTGACTTCTTTTCTTGGGAATTTGTATTTACGATTACCGGTTTATTCATGATTCCAGGAATTATTCTTACAATTTTAATTTCTGAACCAAAACTTAAATCGTCGCCTCCCAAAACAATCAAAGAGGCAATCGTGGATCCGTTCAAAGAATTTTTAGGACGAAAGGGAACAAAGAATGCCTTATTGATACTGCTATTTATTTTTCTTTATAAAATTGGTGACAGCATGGCGACCGCTCTCGCTACTCCTTTTTATTTGGATCTTGGGTTCTCAATGACAGAGATTGGAATCATTGCAAAAAATGCAGGCCTATGGACAAGTATCGCTGGAGGGATTATTGGCGGGATATGGATGGTGAAATTAGGTATTAATCGAGCTTTATGGGTTTTTGGCTTTCTGCAAATGTTTGCGACATTAAGTTTTGCTTGGTTAGCGACAGTCGGTTATGACAATACAGTCTTAGCCATCACGGTTGGGTTGGAATTTTTTGCCGCCGGGCTTGGCACAACAGCATTTGTGGCATTTATTGCTAAAACTACTAACCCTAAATATACAGCCACGCAGTTTGCATTATTCAGCAGCCTTGCCTCTGTTCCAAGAACTTTCACCAACGCATCAACTGGGTATTTTGTAGATTTTTTTGGTTGGTATTATTTCTTTATATTTTGTTTTATATTGGCAATTCCAGGCATGTTTTTATTATTAAAAATCGCCCCTTGGAGAAAGTAATTATTCATATTCAATGATTAAGGGTGCATGATCACTAAAACGCTCATCCTTATAAACATAAGCTTTTTTTGCTCTAATTGCATTTTCATAATTTGATATCTGATAATCTATTCGCCAGCCAACATTTTTTAGCCAAGCCTGCCCCCGATTACTCCACCACGTATATGAACCCTCACCTTCTTCGGGATGAAGGATACGATAAACATCAGTCCATCTTCCTTTATTAAATAGCTTAGTTAGCCATTCCCTTTCATCAGGAAGAAATCCAGAATTTTTCTTATTCCCTTTAAAGTTTTTCAAATCTCTTTCATGATGCGCAATATTAAAATCACCACATACAATGATATTTTTTCCTAAATTTAATTTCTTTTCAAAAACTTTATAAATCTTATCAAGGACTTTATATTTAAAAGCTTGTCTCTCTTCACCTGATGACCCTGAAGGTAAATAAATTGAAATGATAATTAAATTTTTAAATTCAAGCTCGATATATCTCCCTTCATCGTCCAATTCAGGAATACCCAAATGCTTTGTAACCTTTAGTGGTTCATTTTTTGTATAAATACCAACTCCGCTGTAGCCCTTCTTTATTGCAAAGCTAAAATAGGCTTTATATTCATATGGTGATTTCATTTCAGATGATAAATCAGTCTCTTGCGCTTTAAGCTCCTGCAAACAAATATAATCTGCATTTTGTTCTTTCAGCCAAGGGAAAAAATCTTTTCTGCTGGCAGCCCGAATACCATTTAAATTTAAGGTTATAATCTTCATAAGTTAACTAGAAATATATCTATGCAAGAATCTTTTATAAAATTTGCACTTGAAAAAAAAGTGCTCCAATTTGGAGATTTTACTACTAAAGCAGGTAGAAAAAGTCCTTATTTTTTTAATCTTGGCTCTTTTAACGACGGCGAAAGCCTTAAGAGATTAGGTGATTTTTATGCAAATAAGATTATAGAAGAAAATATTGAATTCGATTTACTATTTGGTCCAGCTTATAAAGGGATATCGCTTGTAGGTGCAATTGCAATTTCTCTTGCAAATAAAGGTATAAACAAAAAATTTTCATCGAATAGAAAAGAGGTCAAAGATCATGGGGAGGGCGGTCTAATTATTGGTGCTCCTATTTCAGGAAAAATTCTTATTATTGATGATGTGATTTCTGCAGGGACTTCAATTAATGAAAGTTTTAGCCTGATCAATCAATTTGATGCAAAAATAGTTGGCATTATTGTGTCAATTGATCGAAAAGAAAAAGGCTCTGAGAAACTCTCTGCTATTGAAGAAATATATAAAAAATATAAAGTCCCTGTTAAGTCAATTATCAACTTAGATAATATTATTAATTTCTTACAAAAAGATACAAAAAATAAAAAAATCTTAGACGAAATGCTTGGTTATAAGCAAAAGTATGGCGTTTAATTTTTTAATTTCTCTTTGAGCAATTGGCTGACTTGGCCAGGGTTTGCTTTACCTTTAGAAGCTTTCATCACCTGGCCTATTAATGCATTAAATGCTTTATCTTTTCCAGATTTATATTCCTCAACCATAGCTTCATTATCTTGTAAAACTTGATTCAAAATATCAACAATTTCATTTTCATTAGAGATTTGTTTAAGCCCGAGATGTTCAATCACATCATCAACACTTTTATCTTGGTCCCAGATTTCATCAAAAACTTTTTTAGCGGCATTATTTGAAATAGTTTTATCTTCAATTCTCAATATTAATTCTGCTAACTTGTTAGCCTTGAGGGGAGAGCTCTTAATATCAATATCTGATTCATTTAGTCTTGAAAAAATATTTGTTAAAACCCAATTCGAAGCTAATTTTGCATTTACTTTAAATGAAAGTAATTCCTTAAAGTAGTTAGCGACGTCAATATTCGATGTAATTCCATCTGCATCATAGTTTGTGAGGTCATACTCTTTCACTAACCTTGCTTTCATTTCGCTTGGCAGTTCGTACATTTTAGATTTTATATTATTAATTTTCTCTTGGCTTATAACTAGTGGCAATAAATCAGGATCTGGAAAATATCGGTAATCATTTGCCTCCTCTTTTGATCTCATTTCTCTAGTTTCACCAGAATCTGGATCAAAAAGAATTGTTGCTTGCTTTATTTTTCCCCCATCCTCTAACTTTTCAATTTGCCAGTTCACCTCGTAATCAACTGCCTGCTTGATGAACTTAAAAGAATTTAAGTTTTTGATTTCTCGCCTTGTCCCTAGCTCCTTATCCCCTTTTTTCTTAACTGATACATTCACATCACAACGAAAATTGCCCTCTTGCATGTTTCCATCACAAATTCCGATCCACTGAACTAATTCGTGAAGTTTCTTAGCATAGGTCACCGCTTCTTCTGCAGAGCTCATATCAGGTTCTGTAACAATTTCTAATAAGGGAGTACCCGCTCTATTTAGATCGATACCTGATTTCCCCTCCTCTATTCCATGTACAGATTTACCCGCATCTTCCTCTAAATGTGCTCTTAAAATTCTAATGCTTTTACTTTCATCGCTAACTGTAATTACAAGACTCCCCTCTCCTACAACAGGCAAATCAAGCTGACTGATTTGATAGCCTTTAGGTAAGTCTGGATAGAAGTAGTTTTTTCTAGCAAAAATAGAATGCTCTGTAATCTTCGCATCAACTGCTAGACCAAACTTTATTGCACAGTTGACTGCCTCCTCATTAAGTACTGGTAAAACTCCGGGGTAGGCAAGACTCACTAAGCAGGCATTTGCATTAGGCTCTTCACCAAATCTTGTGGATGCACCAGAAAATATTTTTGAGTTAGTTTTTAACTGAACATGTGTTTCAATGCCAATAACAATTTCCCAATCCATTATTTAAACTCCTCAGGAGTTAAATTATGCCAATTTGTATTCGTTTGAAATATATGAGCAATATTCAATAACTTTGCTTCACTAAAATAATTACCTATGAGCTGAATACCTACAGGAAGATTATTCATCAATCCCCCAGGCATCGATAAACCGGGTAATCCAGCAAGGTTTGTTGAGATTGTATAAACATCCTGCATATACATTTTTAGTGGGTCTTCTTTCTTGTCGCCAATTGGAAAAGCAACTGAGGGTGCCGAAGGACCTAAGATGACATCACATTTTTCAAAAGCCTTTTTGAAATCTTCAGAGATTAATCTTCTTATTTTTTGTGCTTTTAAATAATAAGCATCGTAGTAGCCAGCACTAAGAACATAGGTTCCAATCATTATTCTTCTTTTTACTTCATCACCGAACCCCTCTTCTCTTGTCTTGCAATACATGTCCATCAGATCATCGTATTCTTTTGTGCGATAGCCATATCGAACTCCGTCATATCTGGATAAATTACTAGATGCTTCAGCAGGAGCGATGACATAGTAAACGGGTATGGATAAATGGTTGTTCGGTAAAGATATCTCTACAATTTCAGCGCCTAATTTTTTATATTCGCTGATACCTTGTTCTATTATTTTCTCAACCTCAGAATCTAGCCCTTCACTAAAGAATTCTTTTGGTACACCAATTTTTAACCCCTTAATGGAGTTATTAATACCAGTTAAATAATTTTCTTTTTCTCTTTCTATGCTTGTGGAATCTTTAGGGTCATGGCCACTCATCACATTCATCATTGCAGCACAATCTTCTGCCGTATGACACATGGGTCCGGCTTGATCCAGGCTTGATGCAAATGCAATCATGCCATACCTTGAAACTAAACCATAAGTCGGCTTTAAACCTGTCAAACCACACAATGAAGCAGGCTGCCTAATAGAGCCACCTGTATCTGTTGCCGTCGCAGCTGGAGCTAACATCCCAGCAACTGCAGCCGCACTGCCACCTGAACTTCCTCCTGGAACTGTTTTTATATCCCAGGGATTTTTGACGTTGCCATAATAGGAGGTCTCGTTAGATGACCCCATAGCAAATTCATCCATATTAGTTTTGCCTAGATTCACAGCCCCTGCTGCATTAAATTTACTTATAACCGTTGAATCATATGGAGCAATAAAATTATCTAACATTTTTGAGCCACAAGTTGTTTTCCATCCCTCTGCACAAAAAATATCCTTTTGCGCTATTGGAATCCCGGTTAAATAATCCTGATTTCCCTCCTTGATAATTTCATCCGCACGCTTTGCCATCGCTAAACTTTTATCTTTATCAATAGTGATAAAAGCATTTATAGATGAATTGTGAAGATCTAATCGATTTAAAAAGAATTTTGTTAGCTCTAAGCTAGAAAATTTTTTTTGTTTCAAGCCTTCTGAGAGTTCTTTTAGAGTGAGATTTTGCATTTTATTCAATCACTCTTGGGACAATAAACAAAGATTGATCCGTTTCATTTGATAATTTTAAGGATTTTTCTCTCATATCCACTTCAGTTACTTTATCCTCTCTTAAGGGCTGGGTAATATCAAGTGCATGTGCCATAGGTTCAATGCTATCTGTATTTACCTCAGTCATTTGATCGATGAGCCCTAAAATCCCTTCTAACTTTTCACTCACTTTTTTAGCCTCATTTTCATTTATATTTATTCGAGCTAAGTGGGCAATTTTTTTAATTTCGTCATTATCGAATTTCATTTTATTAAAACACCATTTTTTGTTTAATTTATGTAGATTAATCAGTTATTATACAAGGATACGAAGACACTTTAAAATTCAATCTTATACAAATTATGATTAAAAGTATGTTTAGAAATTTTGTTGATAACGATTTAGCTATTGACCTTGGCACAGCAAATACATTAATTTTTGCTAAAGGAAGAGGTGTGGTCCTTGATGAGCCTTCAGTTGTTGCTATTCAAAATGTGCAAGGTCCTGGTGGACCTCAATCTAGAAAAACTGTTCTCGCCGTAGGTGCTGAAGCTAAATCAATGCTTGGTAGGTCACCCCAAAGTATCGAAGCTATTCGCCCAATGAAAGATGGTGTGATCGCTGATTTTAATATCACCGAAGAGATGATTAAGCATTTTATTAAGAAGACTGTATCAACCAACATGTTTTCCCCAAGCCCAAGAATAGTCATTTGTGTTCCATATGGCGCAACACAAGTTGAAAAAAGAGCTATTCGAGAATCTGCAGAGAGAGCGGGTGCGAAACAAGTATTTTTAATTGAAGAGCCCATGGCAGCTGCAATTGGTGCTGAACTTCCCATTCAAGATGCGACAGGTTCAATGGTAATTGATGTGGGAGGTGGTACTACTGAAGTCGGCATCATCTCATTAGGTGGAATTGTTTACGCAAGTTCAGCTCGCGTAGGTGGAGACAAAATTGATCAATCTATTGTTGACTATATGAGAAGGAATTATGGCACATTAATATCTGAACCAACGGCTGAAAAAATAAAACAAACAATTGGTAGCGCATTTCCTTTAAATGAACTTTTATCAATGGATGTCACTGGCAGAAATTTAGCTGAGGGCTTGCCCAGAAAATTAAGTATCTCTAGTAATGAAATATTAGAAGCTATCGCAGAACCACTTCACACTATCGTTGGTGCTGTGAAAACTGCACTTGAACAAACACCTCCTGAACTTGGAGCTGATATTTCAGAAAATGGCATGGTACTCACTGGTGGTGGTGCCCTTTTGAAAAATCTTGATCGACTTCTACAAGAGGAGACGGGCATCCCAGTAATTATTGCTGAAGATCCTTTGACTTGTGTAGCTAGAGGTTGCGGAAAAACATTAGACCAACTAGATTATTTTAAAAATACATTTGTTTATGAATAGACATAATGGCGATCAAGGTTTCTAAAAAAGAATTAAGCTTATTCACGACTAACTTCTCTTTAACTTATTTTATTCTTTTTATTTTCTTGGCTGTGCTCATGATGTTTATGGACAGTCGATATGACTATCTTAAGCAAATTAGAAAAGATTTTTCATTTATCACTTCCCCTTTAATCATTTTAACTAATGACTCCATTAATTTTTTTGCTAATTTTCAAAGGTTATCAAAATCTAAAGCTTTATTAGAAGAAGAAATAAATCAACTTAATATCCAAATTGATAGCCTTTCCATTGAAAATCAAATAAGAAATTTTCTTGTGGCTGAGAATGATCACTTAAGAAAGATAACGCTCTTATCAAAAAAATATTCTCCAAAAAAAACTTATCCCGCTGAGATTATTAGTCCAACTATAAGAGGCAGGGCCCAAATAATTACAATCAATAAGGGTGAAAAGGATGGAATTCGTCAAGGCATGCCAGTCGTAAACAGGTTAGGTTTAGTGGGACAAATATATTCAACCTATGACCAAACAAGTGAAATTGTTCCATTGCTTTCAAAAAAATTTGCTGTCAATGCACTCCAAGATAATGGACAAAACCATGCCATCATTTATGGTGATACTAAATTTTTAGTAATCCCTTACTTTCCTGCTTCGATAGACGTCTCACCTGGTGACACATTTGTGACTTCAGGTCTCGATAACGTATACCCTAGTGGAATTAATATAGGAAAAGTCGTTGAGGTGTCTCCGGAAGATAAACAATTTAACAAAATTTTATTACAGCCAGCAACCTTTTCAAGTCAATTTTCTTTAATTACCATTCTTGATTATTAAAACATGCTAAAAAAATCTCATGACGTTAAACTAAGACAACAAAAGTTATTTGTTGGGTTATTTTTAGTTTCTAT
>Ga0233438_10002060_pt1 | contig 20853 bp, 21 predicted proteins | sample SI_123_September_FD_182720 | JGI IMG/M metagenome (GOLD analysis project Ga0233438, IMG submission 182720) | Seawater microbial communities from Saanich Inlet, British Columbia, Canada - SI_123_September2016_10_MG | ecosystem: Environmental > Aquatic > Marine > Inlet | place: Canada: British...
AGCCACCAGGACTGCAGGGCCGACCCGGCATACCCCTCGACACCATCTGGCCGACGAAATGATCTTCAAGTTCGAGCGCGAAAACGAACCCGTCAATGAAGAAGAGGGCAGCAGCAAGCGCCGACTCCGTAGCCGGCTGTAGAAAAAATATTAAAGGTCGTCGTCAGTGGGGTCGAAAGTTCGCGGGTTCGGCCTCACTGATGACATTCACGAACAAAATTTGGCTTCTTTTAGGTCCAGATGTAACACCAACACCACGCACCATCGCCCCTCCCTCGGGTACTAAACCGCGGCGATTAGTACCGCCGCCAGTTTCGAGGGTCACCAGTAGTGACGCTCAGGCCCGTCGATTTGCTCCGATTGACTCTGATTTGGAGTGATCGCGCTGGTCATACCGGAACGGCTGGCGTCGCCTCCGGTTTACGCTGATCGAGGACTCAGTCCGCTGCGAGCGAAGAAGCGCCGCCGACGGCGTCGGTCGAGACCGATAGAGCTCAGTCTGCGAGGAACGTGAAGACCGTGGTATCCACCTTCACGCCCGCGTTCTGACGATCAGCGGTGAACTCCGGGCTACCCAAAAAGCCTTCAAGGGTCGCCTGATCAGGCACCTGCATCACGAGGTGCAAACGCTGCGGGTTGTCTCGCTCTACCCCCTGGGCCAAGACCGAGCCGCCTGCTGCTTCGATCTGCGGGACTGCCTCAGCGTTGAACCAACCGCAGAAGCGTTCGTAGCTGTCGATGTCTTCCTGCAGGAAAAAAATCATGGAATTGCCTCCTAGTGCCGATTTGAAAACGGATTTCTAGCACCATCAGATTCTTGCCGCCCGATCCTGCGAGGTTGTTTTATCGACTCCGATGCACGCTGATCGTGGACTCAGACCGCAGCCGCGGCGCCGATCGCCACCGCCGTAACACCGCCCTGCGTGGCGATTTGCGTAGCGGTAGAACCTGCCCCGGTGACGTCTGCGAGATCGCTGTGCCGACTGTTGATCTCTTCGTGCGTTGGGATGTCGAGGCCAGCATCTCGAAGGTGCCCGGCACGCTCTTCGGCTGACGTCGAGGTCATCACCTTGTTCCGGAGCTCTTCGTTGCTCGACATCGCCGCTACTGCTGCTTCATAATTCGCGCTCATTGGTGTCTCCGTTCGAGGTTGGGTGTCTGAACTCAACTCATCAGCCGGTTTCGCTTGCGACCGCGTTCTGTGTTGGCGTCTAAGGCGTTGAAACGCTGCCGGTGGGTACTGACACCGCGGCTTTCGTGTCGCGCGATGTAGAGCGTGCGCCGTCAACGATCGTTTCTACTGTCCCATTTGGGACACTTGAGCAATTTTGCTCACCTGGGACATTTGTCCCACCTGTCCAAAATTGGACACCTGTCAGCACTCAGCTCTACTGAGCAATTTTGCTCACTAGCCAGCACCCGGCTCTACTGCGAGATTTCTCGCACTAGCCAGCACCCGGCCGAGCTAGTCGAGCAACGATGCCGTCGAGTACACACTGCGCCGTTGTTCTGGCGCCTCTGCTCTCATGCGATCGAATTCGCCGCGCGTCATCGTGTCGTGCCAGCTAGTGCGTCGGCCCGCACACCCGCTGCCCGAGGGGACATTCTTAGGTGTGCGAGCACGACGATACGCCCGCTGATAGGCGCGATTTGTTTCCGCGCACTCGCTACATCGACACCGATGTGGTGGCTGATAGCGGGCACGCGAGCCATGTGGTGGAGTGACTGCCACCCCTTATTCTGCCGTAATCAGAATCAAGTTCCCCCCCAGTTCCCCCCACTCGCAGAATTGGCGTGTCGAGCTGGGCCAGGAAAGTTGGCGCAGTCCGTCAACGGCCCAGAGCAAAACCCTTGCAAACATTGGGCCAAACAGCAAAGAACCCCTCGGCGTGGACCGAAGGGTTCTCCGTGGAGCCTAGGGGAATTGAACCCCTGACCTCTTCCATGCCATGGAAGCGCTCTACCAACTGAGCTAAGGCCCCGCATTGCTGCGGGCGATGACGATAGCGCCCACCACACTTGGTTCAAACGGCCAGCCTCAATCGACCAGCATCCGCTGCAGCTGGCTGGCGGTCACCGCTCCCAGTCGACTTTGGGGACGTCGAGATACAACCGCTCGATCTCGTAGAACTCGCGCTGTTCCTCGTGAAAGACGTGCACGATCACATCGCCGTAGTCGATCAGGATCCACTGCTGCTGATCGCGGCCCTCGTGGCGAACTGGACCGCGACCGAGCTCGCGCTTCACGGTCCATTCGATTTCGTCGGCGACGGTGCGCACGAGGCGCGGGTTCGAGGCACTGCAGACGACGAAGTAGCCGGCGATCGCCAGGACTTCCCCAACCTCGAGGATCAAGATGTCGGTGGCTTTCTTATCGTCGGCCGTCCGCGCCGCGAGCACCGCCAACTGCACATCGGAGTCGTCGTTGGGTTCGGTGTCAGCAATCTGCGGTTCAGCCATCGGTGTCGACGGTAGCGGCGTCATCGGGAGTCGATGCGTTCGGTTCCACGACCTCGACGGCTACAGCTTGCGCCGCCTGTGCGTCGAGATAGCTCGTTCCGAGCCGGACAACAACGTCGATGCCGTCGATGAGTTCCTTGGCGAGGACCACTTCGACCTCTCCAAACGTCGGCGGCCCGAGCTCTTCCATCGCCGCGAAAATTTCCTCGCTCGCCGCCTCAATCCGAGTGACCAGCGGCGCTCCATCTGGACTCGGAGTGGCATCAACCGAGACCACATTGCCATCGAGAAACAACAGCGTGGCGATCGCTTCGAGGGCAATCTCCTGGCGCGAAGCCAGGCCGGAATCGGACGCCGCGAGCTGCGCCGCCGTGATCGGAATTTCGAGCCGGAACACCGGGCCGGGATTCGGCGCTGAAACCCGGGCGGGCGAGATCTGCGCGAACACGAGCACGACATCGCGTCGATCGAGCACGACGAAACTGTCGCTTCCAACGAAAGCCGGCGGAATGATCTGGAGGTCACGGACTTGGACGGGCCCGCTCCACAGTCGGGCGAAAAGTTCATCAACCGTGGCCGACTCTGTTGGCCGGCCGTCACCGTCAAGGGTGACGGGGGCCGAGCTGTTGACAGGAGCGCTGTCGGCAACTCCGGTCCACAGAGCCACGTCAATGGCGTGCTGCGTGCGCTCATCTGCGCCAGCCTCGGTCGCCGTCAGCGCCGCCGCCAGGAGCGGACCATCGAGCCGCTGCTCACCGGCGCCAACGACCACCCGAGCCCCCTGATCATCCGAATCGATGACATCCACACCAACGTCGACGGTCACGGGGATGGTCGGTTCAAGAAGTTCAGTCAGACGATTGGCACCAACGATCTCACCGAACTGCAAGGTGACCGCAACGGTTGCCTCAACCTGTTGGAAAAAACTGGACGGGTCGGCCGAATTCAGCTCACGATTGAGCGGCCGGCGAACCTCGCCGAACAAGGCGGTCGAATCGGCCGTGACCGGGATCGTGACGATCGTGCCGCCCTGACCGGCGGGCAAGAGGGTCGCCACGATGAGCGAGGTCAGACGATTGTCGTCATCGACAACAGCCAGGGCTGCATTGTCCGTCGCTGGCAGCGAGAGAACCGGCCGCGAGTCGACTGCGGCCACCTCACCTTCGGTGGAATTCAGGACAGCGTTCGCCCCAACCGCAGTGAGCCCAGCCGCAGAGACAATGAGAACGGCAGCGACAACGGCACCGATCAGCGTGCGGCGCCGTCGCTCGTCGGCACGGGCGGTCACGAACGATCTGCCCCAGCGAGATCAGGTCGCGCACCGTACAAACCACGTTGCACGATGACGTCCAACACGGGCTCGGTCACCAGGTAATCGAGCGGGCGGCCATCGACAAACCGGGCGCGTAGGTCGGTACTCGACACTTCCAAGCGCGGAACTTCCACCCGAATCCAGTCGACGCCGTCAGGGAGATCGACAGGATCGCCAGGCCGATCGACAACCACCAACCGGGACTGCTGAACCACCTCGTCGTAGCGGGTCCACGTGTGGAGCCCAGCCGCAGCGTCATCGCCGACGATCGTGAACAGTTCTGCGCCGGGATATTCCTGGGCGAGTGTCTGCAACGTGTCGGCGGTGAAGCTATGACCACCGTGGTCGATCTCCGTGCGTCCGGTGACCAGCTGAGCAACATCGTCCACTGCCGCGGCGACCATTGCCAGGCGATCCGCTGCTGGCGTGATCTGCCTGCTGCCTTCCTTCTGCCACGGCACGTTGTTCACCATCAAGATGACGACATCGAGATCAAGAGCATGACGTACGTTCACCGCAGTGACCAAGTGACCCACATGTGGCGGATCGAACGTCCCCCCGAAGAGGCCGATGCGCTGGGCGGCGGGGCGCTGCGTTCCAGGTGGATGCGCGGACGAAGACACGAACCCTGATCGTAGGAGCCGACGAGGCAGGACCACACCATGGGCCCCATACAGACTGTGAGCACAGCATCAGAACCCTCCGATTTGACCAGGGGGTTGACACGTCTGTTACTGTCAGTTGTCCCCCCATATACCCCCCGTTTCCAAGTTTGAGTCAGGTTTCCGCCGGAAACCCCTCTGTCATGGCGATCGTCGCCCCGGTCACAACATCGTCGAACACTGCTGTTTGCGATGTCGTCCCTGATCTGGCCGGTCGCTGTGATGTGCCTCCGGGCACAACTCAAACCGGAATTCCGCACAAAATCGAATGGTTGTAAGAAACATGAATGATTCCATTGGCCTCTACCTCAACGACATCGGCAAGGTGGCGTTGCTCACCGCCGAGGACGAGCGCGAGCTCTCCCGCGTCATCGAGACCGGCCGCGAAGCCGCTGAGCAGCTCGAAGCTGGCAAGAAGGGCGCAGCTCTGAAGCGCCAGGTGCGCGAAGCAGCCAAGGCCAAGGACCGGTTCATCCGTTCCAACCTGCGCCTCGTCGTCTCGATCGCCCGCCGCTACCCCCTGCCCCAGGGCATGGACCTCCTTGACCTCATTCAGGAAGGCAACCTTGGCCTCGAGCACGCCGTCGACAAGTTCGACTGGCGTCGTGGCTTCAAGTTCTCCACCTACGCCACGTTCTGGATCCGCCAGGCCATCGGTCGCGCCCTCGACCAGAAGGCCAGCCTCATCCGCATCCCAGGCGACCGTTCGGCCAGCCTTCGTGCCGCCCTGCGTCAGGCATCGGGCGACGGCGAGACCCTCGACCAGACCAACGCCGAGCTGCACCGTCTGACCACTCCGGTCAGCCTCGACAAGACCGTCGGCGACGATGGCGACGCCACGCTGGGCGACCTGATGGCCAACGGCGACGGAACGCCCGAAGATCATGTGATGACTCTCGTCGACAGCGAACTGCTCGACGAACTGCTGCACACGCTTGATGCTCGCGCCCGCTTCGCTGTCGAAGCCCGCTTCGGCCTCGTCGACGGCGAACGCAAGAGCTTCCGTGAAGTCGGCGAACAGCTCGGTGTCACCGCCGAAGCAGCCCGCCGTTTGGTCAGCCGGGCCGTTGCCGGCCTGCGCGACGATGCCGAGCGCATCCTCGCTGTCTGACCATCGCGACGTGCACATCGCAACCTGAACATCGCAAATCTGAATAGTTGAGTCGAAGTGGCTGGAGAAATCCGGCCGCTTCGCTCGTTTTCGCATGCAGGACTGCGGTTCAGACGACACCGACAAACCACCCGTGTCTGCGGTGAGGACGTCGGTAGCCTGCACAGATGGAATCTCGGGGAACGTGGACACCGTCGTCGTGGCAAGAACGCGCCGTCAAGCAGCAGCCGACGTGGCCCGACCCAGCGGCACTCGAATCATCACTGAAGCAGATCGCGACGCTCCCGCCACTCGTGTTTGCCGGCGAAGCACGCTCGCTGCAAACCGAACTCGGCCGCGTTGCGTCCGGCAACGCATTCTTGCTCCAAGCCGGCGACTGCGCCGAGAGCTTCGAGGACTTCTCGGCCGACAACATTCGGGAGAAACTGCGCGTCATCCTCCAGATGGCCATCATCCTCACCTACTCAGTCGGTGTGCCCATCGTGAAGGTCGGCCGCATGGCTGGACAGTTCGCCAAACCGCGATCGTCCGACTTCGAGACGGTCGGCGGCATCGACATCCCATCGTTCCGCGGCCACATCGTCAACGACGCCACCGCTTCCGAGGCCGCCCGCATCCCCAATCCTGAACGGCTCGTGCAGGCCTACCACCAGTCGGCATCCACGCTGAACCTGCTGCGCGCCTTCACCAAAGGGGGATTCGCCGACCTCAGCCACGTGCACTCCTGGACTCAGGAATTCGTCGCATCGAGCCCTGAGGGACAGCGTTACGAGAAGCTGGCTGCCGAGATCGACCGCGCTTTGTCGTTCATGCGGGCCTGTGGCATCGAGACCGAGGCCAACTCGAACCTCAGCGAGGTCGACGTGTACACCTCCCATGAGGCGCTCATCGTCGGCTACGAAGAGGCGCTGACGCGACGTGATTCGATCACGGGTGACTGGTACGACTGCTCGGCTCACATGCTGTGGATCGGCGAGCGGACACGCGAACTCGACGGCGCGCACGTCGAATTCCTCCGCGGGGTCGGCAACCCCATTGGTTGCAAGGTCGGCCCCACGATGACCGCCGAGGAACTTCTCGAACTCTGCGCCATTCTCAACCCATCGCGCATCCCTGGGCGACTCACACTGATTACTCGCATGGGTGCCGACAAGATCGAAGAAGGCCTGCGCCCATTGCTTCGCGCCGTGGCCGACGCCGGCCACCCCGTCGTGTGGGCATGCGACCCGATGCACGGCAACACCTTCACCGCACCCAGCGGTCGTAAGACTCGTCACTTCGACGACATCGTTCGTGAAATCAGCGGCTTCGTCAGGGCGCATCGCGCAGAGGGCACGTGGCCTGGCGGCATCCACGTCGAACTCACTGGCGAGAACGTCACCGAGTGTTTGGGTGGCGGCGACGAGTTGCTCGATTCCGACCTCGACAGCCGGTACGAGACCGTGTGTGATCCACGACTCAACGCCCGACAGGGCGTCGACCTGGCGTTCCGAGTCGCCGAGCTGATCCAAGACTTCACCTGAGTCGACAGCGGCCCGCTCGATGACCGCTCTCGACCTCTGTGCCGACTGGCCGGTCGACAACGTCTCAGCTGCGGTCATCCAACACGGCTCCGGCCAGTCAGCTATTGCCTCAACGCACGGAGACACAACCCGAGTATTCCGTCTCGCCTCGTTGGCCAAGCCAATGACCTCGTGGGCCGTGCTGATCGCCGCTGAAGAAGGCATCGTCGATCTCGACGAGGAGTTGCCGGAGTCGTTCGCGGGACAGCGCAATTGCACGCTGCGCCATCTCCTCAGTCACGCTGGCGGCTATCCATTCAACGGAAGAACACCGATCGCGGTGCCTGAACGCACGCGGACCTACTCCAACGGCGGCATCGAACTCGCAGCGGCCCTCGTCGAGCAAACCAGTGAGATGACGTTCGCCGACTACCTCCGCCTTGCGGTGTTCGAACCGCTGGGAATGCAGGACAGCGCGTTGCGCGGATCTCCAGCGCATCGCGTCTGGAGCACCGTTGACGACGTCGCCCGGTTTCTGGCCGAAGTGCGTCATCCCTCTCTGGTGAGCGCTGCCACAGCAGCTGAGGCCGTTCGCGTTCAGTACCCGACGTTGGCAGGTATGGTTCCGGGCGTGGGTCGCTATGCGCAGTGCCCCTGGGGCTTGGGGTTCGAGATTCGCGGTGACAAGTCGCCGCATTGGACTGGTGCGCGCAATGCGCCGGGGACCTACGGCCACTTCGGCGGGGCGGGCACGCTGATGTGGACCGATCCCGAGGCCGACGTGTCACTCGTTGCCCTCACCGATCGACCATTCGATGAATGGGACACCGCAGCGCTGCACTATTGGCCCCAACTCGCTGACTTCGTCCTCGAGGAGTTTCAGGGGCAACCATGACCTTGTTTCACCACGGAGATCGAGTTCGGTACGCCACGACGGGCGACGACGGATTCCCTGTGGTGCGTTACGGCTTCGTCGGAGGTGTCACTGGCGAAGCCGGCCCGGTAGTCGTCATGCTCGATGGCGAACTCGGCGGCGATGTAGTCGACGCTGACACACTGGAACCCGTCCACATCCGCAACGTCACGCTCACCCTCGAGGGCACCGACTTGCTCGACGACCCGACGCTGCGTCAGGCACTTGTCAACATGTGGGCTGCCGAGGCCGAATCAGCAGGGTTGCAGATCGCAGCGATGCAACACATCGGCACCGGCGTACGCGATGCAAGCGAAGGGTGGACCATCGCCGAGTTGAGCAGCGCCGGCGAGCGCTACACGCTGCGAGCAGCACGATGCCCGAACACCAACGACGCTGTCTTGGTGCACGCGCAGCAGTAACTCGACCGTTTGCGGATGTCAGTCGTGCACGACGATGTTGCCACCGCTGCCGGGAACAGATGCAAGGGCAGCACCAGCCCGGTGTGCAGTCTCCCTGACCGGTTCGGAGTCGCCTCCTACGGCAACACCGACCGAAACGGTCACATTTGTTCCTGCAAGGAGCGGAGTCGACTCGATGTTCGATCGAATGCGCTCGGCTACAGCTTTTGCGTCCACAGAAGTGGTGGCGGGCAGCAGCACACAGAAGCTCGAGTGCCAGTGGCGGTAGACGACGTCGGTCGTACGCACGGTCGCCATCACGACCCACGCCACTCGCTCGAGCACCTCATCGGCCGACACCTCATCGCGGCGCTTGCCGAAGCGATGAAAGCCATCGATCTCGATCTGCAACGTGGCGGTCGGCAACCCGGACGAATCCACGCCCGCGGCCAGATCGATGTCGAGTTGACGCCGGTTGAATGCACCCGTCACGCGATCGACCATGGAGTTCTCGTCAGATTTCTTGGTGCGTCGGAAACTGATGGCCATACAAACCCATCGACAGAATTCCCGCCACGTTGAGCGACATTCTCTGATTCGTTTGACCGACTCAACGTGTGTCGACGACGCGGAACACTTCAGCGCTGGTGTTCTCGGGGCGGCCACGCTCCGCAGCGATGCTCTTCCACCATGCGCGCACTCGCTCCTCCATTGCGTCAGGGTCGCGATGTTGGCTTTCGTGGCAGCGCAGCGCCCGAATTTTCCGATCGAGCTGAGACGTGATGTCGATGAAATCGTGAGCGTCAGCACCGAGCATCACCCACACTTCGTCGACGGCCCAGTCATCAAGCTCTGCGCACGGCTGACCGGCAAAGGCGAACGGATTGCGAGCATCGGGATAGACCGCGCACATCGTCGCCTCACCGGTGGCGATGTGGTCTGGGTGCGAGCCATACGTCGAGTCGAGGTTCCGCACCGGGTTCTGGGTGATGACCACCTGCGGGCGAACCTCCCGAATCGCTGCGCTGATGTCGTGGCGCAACTGCATATCGGCGACCGCCTCACCGTCCATGTGACCCAGAAATATGAGGCGCGTGACTCCAACCTCAGCAGCAGCCTTGGTCTGCTCCTCGCGCCGGATCGCTGCCATCTCGGTGCGCGGAATCGAGTGGTCGAACCCCCCCGCTTGTCCGTCAGTGACAAGGCAGTAGACGACCTCAATCCCGGCGTCGGTCATGTTGGCGACAGTGCCCGCAGCGCCAAAGTCGACATCGTCAGGATGTGCGGTGACGACCAGAACACGTTCGATCTCGGAGAAGTCCATCATTGGACCCATTGAACCATCCCGATGTACGACATGACCCCGACAGCTCGACATCTCTACAGTGCTGAACATGACGTTGCATGCCGCCGACATCTCGCTCGACCAGATTGATCTCTCTGATATGGAATTCTGGGCAGGCTCCCGAGACGTCCGCGAGGCAACATTCCAGGCACTCCGCGACACGCCAGACCTGCAGCACTTCGAAGAACGCGTGATCGACGACAGCCCGTTCCCACCCGGCGCCGGTTACTACGCACTCACCCGCCACGAGGATATTTGGGCAGTCAGCCGGAACGCCACGGCCTTCTGCTCGGGCCAGGGTTCGAACATTGGCGACCTTCCACCCGACATGAATGAGTTCTTCGGGTCGATGATCAACATGGACGACCCGAAGCATTTCCGATTGCGCTCGATCGTGTCGAAGGGGTTCGCTCCAAAGGAAGTGGCCCGAGTCGACGGTCTTGTCGTCGACAAGGCCAAGGTCATCGTTGACCGCATTCAAGAACAGTTCCCTGACAAGCAGTGCGACTTCGTCGAGCACATCGCGGCGGCGCTTCCCCTTGAGATCATCTGCGACATGATGGGCATTCCGTCCGAGGACTACTCGAAGATCTTCGGCTGGACCAACACCATTCTCGGCGTCGGTGACCCCGACTTCGTCACCTCGTACGACGACCTGATGACCCACTCGCTGGAGATGTTTACCTATGCCCAGACACTGGGCGAGGATCGGCGAGCCAACCCCCAAGACGACATCACCTCGGTCATGATGACCGCCGAAGTCGATGGCGAGCAACTCACCCCGCAGGAGTTCGGGTCGTTCTTTATTCTCCTTGTGGTGGCCGGTAACGAAACCACCCGGAATGCGATCAGTCACGGGATGAAGGCCCTCACCGACAATCCGGAACAACGCGAGATTCTGTACGGCGGGTACGACACCCATGCCAAGACTGCCGTCGAGGAGATGGTTCGGTACGCCTCACCGGTGATCCACTTCCGGCGCACCGCCACCAAGGACACCGAGATCAACGGTTTCCCCATCAAGGCTGGCGACAAGGTGGTCATGTTCTACAACTCCGGCAACCGCGACGACCGGGTGTTCGACAACCCTCATCAGTTCGACGTTCGGCGGCCGATGCAGCCGGCCCAGGTCGGCTTTGGCGCTGGAGGCCCTCACTTTTGCCTCGGTGCCAACCTGGCACGACGCGAGATGACCGTGATGTTCGACGAGATTCGCCGTCGGCTGCCCACACTGCGGATCGTCGGCGAACCCGCCTACTTGCAGAGCAACTTCATCAACGGCATCAAGCGGCTTGACTGTGCCTGGGATTGAGCCTCGCCTCGAGGGCCGTGCGGCGCTCGTTCAGCAACTGACGATCATCGGCTGGCTGTTTCTCGGTGGCGAGTTCGGCTTCATCCTCTTTCAGATGGAACGAGTCCGCACGGTCGACGGCACTCGGTTCGCCACCGCGTGGGACCAGCGCGTCGAGGTGCTGAGCTTCATCATGTTGCCACCCAATCTCATCGCGCTGGTTCCAGCCGCCGCCGTCGCCGCGGTGACCGTCTTCCTTGCGGGACCGCGACGTTCGCCGTGGCTCGACGTCTTACTGCGGGTGACCGCAGGCATTGCCATCACCCTGATCGGGGTCGGTATCGCGGCCATCGTTGAAGTGGCCACGCGCAATGGCGACGTCGATTTCGACTCAATCTTCCTCCGTCTGGGCGGCATGTCGATCGCGGCGGGCATCGCCTGGTTGTGCCGGATTGCCGACCTCGGCATCGGCGCAGAAAGCAGCGACGCGCACCACGCTTGAGTGGGGCCGGTCAGTCGCCAAGCCCGCCGGTCCGGAAGTGGTTCCTGCACAGCAGTTCGTACCGCACTGAGTCACCGAACAACGGCTGCGCATCAGAGTCGTCAGTGTCGCCCACCACCACGGTGTCACCTTCGTACACGATGACGCCGTTGACGACGCGGGAGTTGTGCGTTGCCCGTGCCCCGCACCAGCAGCGCGCCTCAACTTGGAGCGGGCTGTGCTCGTCGGCGAGTTCAAGCATCCGCTTCGAGCCTTCGAAGAGTCGGCCACGAAAGTCCGTGAGGAGTCCAAAGGCGTAGACGTCGACTTCGAGGTCGTCGACCACGCGGGCCAACTGTTCGCACTGGGCCTCGCTGTAAAACTGGGCTTCGTCGCAGATCAAGTAGTGGATCGGCCAATTGTCCACAGCGAGCGCGTACAGATCCAGGTCGGGAGCGACGTCGATCGCCGGCGCGGCGACACCGAGCCGACTGGTGACTTGATTGCCTTCGCGATCCAATGTGGTGAGCAAGAGTCCGTAGAGCTGCCGATTGGAAAGGTTGTGGTGGATCTGCAGGGCCACGGTGCTCTTGCCCGAGCCCATGGTGCCGAAGCTAAACCGCAACGTCGCCATCAGTCGTCGCCTTCACCATTGTTCGCGCCGCCGCTGTCCGGATCGACGCGAGCCGGGCCGTTGATCCCCCCGACGGGTGTCGGGTCGTTGCCGTCATCGCTGCTGCTACACGCGGCTATCGAGCCAACCGCCAACACTCCAGCGGCGAGTCGGATGCATACATGCTTCATCTCTCCGACACTACGACGCGCGCCCCGCCACGCCTTGCCACCGATGCCTGAGTCACAGCGACCTCCAGTCCGCTTTGAAGTCAGCAATCCAGAAACCGACCGGCGGGTACCCCCGATTGGAGGCGCCACCGGCTACCGTCAAACATCATCAGTCCCGGCAACGGTGCTGGGGCGCTGAGGGCGGACGTTGGGGGCAACGGTTCGCCCACACACCCTTGGGGAAGACATATGACCGACACGATCGATCGGCCTCAGGCCGACGGAGATCGCGTACTCGACCACCTCATCGTCCGGTTCGCGGGCGACTCTGGCGACGGCATGCAGCTCACGGGCGACCGTTTTACATCAGTGAGCGCTTCGTTCGGCAATGACCTGTCGACAATGCCCGACTTTCCCGCAGAGATCCGAGCGCCGGCCGGCACCGTCAACGGCGTCTCGGCGTTCCAAGTCAACATCGCCGACCACGACATCACCACCCCAGGTGATGACCCCAACGTGTTGGTGGCCATGAACCCCGCCGCGCTCAAGGCTGACCTGCATCGCCTCGAGCCGGGCGGCACGGTCATCGTCAACGAAGATGCCTTCGAGGAACGCAACCTCGAAAAGGCCGGTTATCTCGACGCCGGGGGCACACCGGTCAACCCGCTCGACGACAACACCCTGAACGGGTACCGCGTGTTGAAGGTTCCCATGTCGAGCCTCACCAAGAAAGTGTGTGAGCCGCTCGGGGTCAAGCCCCGCGACGCCGAACGATCGAAGAACTTCTTCGCCCTCGGACTTGTCTCATGGATGTATACGCGTCCAACCGAGCCGACCGAGGAATGGATTCACGAAAAGTTCGGCAAGAACGAAAAGGTTGCCGCGGCCAACAAGGCAGCGTTCCAAGCCGGATTCAATTTCGGAGAGACCACTGAAGCGGTTGGTCACCGTTTCGAAGTGCGGCCAGCCCAGCTGCCCGCTGGCGAGTACACGAGCATCACAGGCAACACAGCGCTGTCGTGGGGACTCATCGCCGCGGGTCAGCAAGCCGACCTCCCGCTCACGCTCGGCTCGTACCCGATCACACCAGCAAGTGACATCCTCCACGAACTCTCGAAGCACAAACACTTTGGCATTCGTACCGTCCAAGCCGAAGACGAAATCGCGGCCGTCGGTGTCGCGCTTGGCGCTGCATTCGCCGGGCATCTGGCGGTCACGACCACCAGCGGTCCCGGTGTGGCGCTCAAGAGCGAGACGATCTCCCTGGCATTCGCCATCGAATTGCCACTCATCATCGTCGACATCCAACGCGGCGGGCCGTCCACCGGCCTTCCCACAAAGACCGAGGCCTCCGATCTCAACATTGCGCTGTACGGCCGACATGGCGAAGCACCCCTTCCAGTGGTTGCGTCGTACAGCCCGGCGCAGTGCTTCCACGCCGCCATCGAGGCGGCCCGCATTGCGCTGAAGTACCGGACGCCGGTGATGTTGCTCAGCGACGGCTACCTCGCCAACGGGTCCGAGCCCTGGAAGCTGCCGGACCTCGCGTCGCTCCCCGACATCTCGGTGCCATTCGCTGACGGGCCAAACCATGTTGAGGACAATGGCGAAGAAACGTTCTGGCCGTACAAGCGCGACGAGAACCTCGCCCGACCCTGGGCAATCCCCGGCACACCGGGTCTCATGCACCGCGTCGGCGGGCTTGAAAAAGCCGACGGCACGGGCAACATCGACTACACCCCGGAAAACCACGAAAAGATGGTGCACCTCAGAGCCGCAAAGATCGCGCAGATCGCGATGGACATCCCGCTTGCCGAAGTCCACGGCGACGACGATGCTGACGTGCTGGTCGTCGGATGGGGGTCCACCTGGGCAGCCATCGATGCAGCAGTGCAGCGTCGGCGACGAGCCGGCGTGAAAGTGGCCTCAACGCACCTCACACACCTCAGCCCGCTCCCGCCCAACTTGGGCGACATCCTCGGCCGCTACCGCAAGGTGTTGGTCCCGGAACTGAACATGGGCCAGCTCACCGCTCTCCTCCGCTCGACCTACCTCGTCGACGCTCGGGCGGTCACCAAGGTTCAAGGATTGCCGTTCAAATCTCGAGAAATCGAAGCAGCCATCGACGAGGCGCTCGACAGTCTCGGCGACTCAGCAAAGGGAGATGCGTCATGAGTACCGCACAGGTGGCCGTCACGACGAAGAGCGACTGGACCAGCGACCAGGAGGTCCGCTGGTGTCCGGGTTGCGGCGATTACGGCATCCTCCTCGCCGTCCAGACGCTCATGCCCGAGCTCGGCGTGAACCCCGAAAACACGGTGTTCATCTCGGGCATCGGCTGCTCCAGTCGTTTCCCGTACTACATGAACACCTACGGCATGCACTCGATCCACGGTCGGGCCCCGGCGATCGCGACCGGCGTTGCTACCGCACGTCCCGACCTCGACGTGTGGGTGATCACCGGTGATGGCGATGGCCTGTCGATCGGCGGCAACCATCTGATTCACGCGCTGCGCCGCAACGTGAACCTGAACATCCTGTTGTTCAACAACAGGATCTACGGCCTGACGAAGGGCCAGTACTCCCCCACATCCGAGGTCGGCAAGGTCACCAAGTCGACACCGATGGGGTCGGTTGACTCCCCGTTCAACCCGCTGTCAGTGGCGCTCGGGGCCGAGGCAGGTTTCGTTGCCCGCACCCACGACCTCGATCGCAAACACATGATGGAAACGTTCCGCGCTGCGCATGACCACCAGGGAGCGTCCTTCGTCGAGATCTACCAGAACTGCAACGTGTTCAACGATGGCCAGTTCAACGACATCACCAAGAAGAATGCACGCGACGAGATGATGATCAACTTGGTGCATGGCGAGCCGATCACCTTCGGCGCCGACCAACAGCGGGGCGTCGTGATGGGATCCGACGGGCAGCTGCGACTCGTCGAACTTGCTGACGTCTCGCCCGACGCCGTTCTGGTCCACGATGCGCACCGCCACGATTCGTCGCTGGCATTCGCTCTCGCCCGGCTCAACACCGACGATGCATCGCCGACCCCATTCGGCGTGTTCCGCAATGTGGAGCGCCAGGAGTACGCCTCGGCCGTCGCTGATCAGGTGATGGCTGCGAGCGAAGCCAAGGGCCCGGGCAACCTCCAAGACCTACTGCGCTCGAACGGGACCTGGCACGTCTGACCAACGCCGGGTCCGCAGATCCCGGTCACTCATCGAAGGCGTGCTCCTTGACCGCCTCCCAGCGGTACGGTCACACGGTGCTTGACCTGCGCCTGCGAACGGTGAAAGACCGTGCACTCGGCCCGATTGCCGAGTCGCTTGCAGGTCGCATCGCACCGCTCACTCTGTCGGTGATCGGCATGCTCCTGTGCGTCGGCGCCGGCGTCTTCGCCTGGCAGTCGGCGCCAGCCCTCGCCGTGCTCTGCTGGCTGACTGGGCGGCTGCTCGATGGCCTCGATGGACCGGTCGCACGGTCAAGCGGTCAGGACTCCGACGTTGGCGGCTATGCGGACCTCCTGCTCGACACGATCGGATACGCAGCAATCCCACTGGGCGTGGCAGCCGGCGCCGGCGACCTCCGCCACTGGGCGATTGCGGCCGCGCTGCTCGCCACGTTCTACGTCAATACCGTCTCGCTCCTCTTGCTGAGTGCGATTCTCGAGAAGCGATCGAACGGCAAAGCACACTCCGGCGAAACCACAACGATCACGCTCCCGCCTGCTCTGATCGAGGGCACCGAGACCATTGCGCTCTTCACCCTCGCCTTGGCGATCCCGGCCTGGGCGGACACGTTCTTCATCATCATGGCGCTCGGTGTCGTCGTGAGCGTGTTGCAGCGTGCCAGCGCTGCGCGTCGACTGCTGATCTGACGCTCACGCAATCGCCCGCCCCGTGGCGTTGTCGAAGACGACAAGATGGTCGACCTGAAGTCGAACAACGTCGCCTTCGCTCACCTCCGCCGGGAGCGTCAGCCCACAGCGCCAACCACCGATATCGCAGTATGCGCCACCCGGTCCGCCTGGCACGATCTTCGTCACCGCGGCCACCACGGGCCCGTTCGGCGACGCGACGACATCGCCAGGCCGAATACCCAACGTGACCTGTTGACCGATGTGATTCGCCAATACCGGCGCCCACGCCCGATGGCGCAGCGCTGGCGCCGCATCATGCGCCGCTCTCCGATGCGCGACGTCCAGCCAGAAACCTTCTCGGTCAGCACTGACCGTTGCCGGGAGGAGCCAGCAGTCCCCTGTTCCGACGGCAGCATCGATGGTTGCCGGCGATCGGTAGACCGCATCCGGATGGTCGAACTGCACCACCCGTTGGCGGTGAATGACGACGAGACGGCTCGGCATCGTCAAAGCGTCGATGGGGTCGTTTGTCGCCATGACCGTCGTGACGCCGTACCCCGCTTGCAGCATCGCCAACTCAGTGCGCATCTGTGCCTGTCGGGCAGCGTCAAGGCGCACCAGCGGCTCGTCAAGGAGCAACACCCGCGGCGTCCGGACCATCGTTCGGGCGATCTGCACGAGTTGTGTCTCGCCGCGACTCAGCTCATCGGGACGCCGGGCCAACAGATGCTCGAGATGCATCGCCCGGGCCTCGGCGTCGACCCGATCTCGAATCTCCTCTGCCTCCCGTCGTCGGATCTCAAGCGGGAAGGAGACGTTGCGACGCACGTTGCGACGACGAAACATCACGGGCTCCTGGAACACCATGCCGACGCCGCGATCAGCCGTCTTGGTCCGAGTGACATCGATTCCGTCCAGCAGCACCCGCCCCCGGACAACATCGGTGAAACCGGCAATCGTGCGGATCAAGCTGGTCTTGCCGCTCCCTGAGGGCCCGATGACGCCGACAAACTCGCCGTCAGCGATGTCGAGCGACACGTCGCGGAGCACGATGGCCCCATGCACCGCGATGGTCACGCTGTCGAACTCGACCGAGGCCATACGTGCTCAGTTGCCGCTGCCGACAACGCCGAGAACCCAGCCTTCTTCGTCAACCACCGTCGACTCCATGCCTTCATCGATTCTTGGCCGGAACAGAGCCTCCAACTCACCCGAGGCGTCCAGGTGAGTGAGTCGCCGGGCGGTCGCCTCAACTTGTGCGGCATCCTTGACGACACCGATCGGCACCGTCACATCCCACAACGACGGCCAGACTTCAGCGACCACGAGATCCGTCACCGGCGGCATGTCCAGACCCGTGTCGAACGGCCACACGGCGAGACGTTGACCAAGGATCTGCCGCAGACGTTCGAGCGCCGCAATGCCAACAAGGCTCTGACTTCCGACTGCACCAGCTCCGAGTAGCTGCCAACACGAAAATGGTCGGCGGCCGTCGCTGCGTAACTGTTGCTCGACGATGCGCCACTCAGGCGGCCACCCTTGCGCACGGTTCGGTTTTGTCGTCGTCAGCGATGCATTCGCCTTCGACGGCGGACAACCCCAGAACGGTCCCGCTGGCCTCTGGGGTCTCTGCCAGCGTGCCGCCATCGAGTCGTTCAACCGCTGAGCGACATCAAATCGATTGTTCCGATTCTGCTCATCGTCGGTGATCGATGCGCCGAGATGTGACCACAGCGCGGCCCAGGGGACACCGACGAGACCGGCACGTTCTGCGGTTCCAGATGGAAAACCGAGTGAGAAGTCGACGCCCAAGAGCGTTCGTCGTCCCGGCTCTGCCAGCGCCGCCATTTCTCCGAGCGCAACCCGGCGGGTCGGCGGATTACTCAACGTGCAGGAGCCGTCTTCGACGACCGCGATCCATATCGAGTCGGGACCGGTTTTCGGCGAGGCGCTCGCACTCCAGTCGGCCACAGCAATGCGGTCGAAGAGCGGCGGACTCATCATGCAACCGAAGGACGTCAGGCCAACACGGTGCTGACGGCGGCAAAGTGCAGGCCAGCCGCAACGACTGTGAACGAATGCCACACTTCGTGATAGCCAAACGTCAGCGGCCACGGATTGGGTCGCTTGACCAGCAGTACCGGGAAGCCGACGGTGTAGGCAACGCCGCCTGCGATGATCAGGCCAAGCTGCACCGACGTCAGGTTGTCGAGGAGCGCAGGGGCAGCGACCACCAGGGCCCACCCCATGATCGGGTACAGCGCATAGCCAAGCCACTGCACACGACGAAATCCACCCATCTTGATGGTCATCCCGAGCGCCGCCATGATGCCGACCGCCGAGAGCATCGGGATGCCCCACTGAGGAGGGAGTGCCACGAGACAGACCGGTACGTACGTCCCGGCGATCAGCAAGTAGATCATCGTGTGATCAAGGCGTTGCATGATTCGTCGAACGCGGTCCGTCTTGGCCAAGCGGTGATACGCCGCCGAGGTACCGAAAACCAACAGCAGAGTGGCGGCATAGATCGCCGCCGACGTGCGCGCCGCGGCCCGTTCGGACACCGCGATCAAGACAATCCCGGCAGGAATGGCAGCGGCAAACGCCCACGCATGCATCCGACCACGCCACACCGGCCGCTCGTGCAGCGGCATCAGGTCACGGCCGATACTCATGTACTCACCGTACTGCGCCCGATTGAACACCTCGCCGCGTGCGGCCAAATGTTCAGTTCCGACATCGACTCAGATGTCAGCCGGCCAACCCAGTCATGAGCTCGGTGACTGCATCGCCGTACTTGTCGAGCTTTGCCGGTCCAACACCTGAGATCTTCGCCAGCTCTGACTTCGAGGTCGGGGCCATCCGGGCGATCGACACCAGAGTCTTGTTATCAAACACCACGTAAGCAGGCTTGCCGTCCCGCAACTGATTGCGGAGTTCTTTCAACGCGGCGAAGCGTCGCTCGGCTGCCTCGTCAAGATCCGCGGTCGGGTCGGTCTTCGACGGTGACGTCGATCGCTTCGCTGATTCCGGACGGTGCGAGGACACGACCGCGCGTTCAGCCGGTTCGGCGGATGGCTCAGTGGTGAGCTCGGCGACGAAGGGGCTGGGCGATGGCCCAGTGACGATCGTCGCGTGCTTGCTGGCGCGGGTGATCGCCACGTGGAACAACCGGCGCTCTTCCTCCACGTCTTCAGCGAGACGATGCGGATACTGCTCGGCGTCAGCGAGGTGGACCACCACGTGCGGCCATTCCTGCCCCTTGACCCGGTGGACGGTGGACAAGGTGACCCCGCCAGGCTGTCGACGCACCGCGAGGTGCTCGCGCAGCCAAGGCTCAAATGTCGCGACGTCGTCGTGCAACGCCGCAAGATGTTGGATGGCGGTGAGGTCGTCACCTTGCGCTGCACGGTTCATGCCGCGGCGATGGGCGTCGAGCGTGCCGACGGCACCAGCAAGCCCGATGCGGTCGATCAACGTCAGCACCAGGTCCGAGGTCGGAGCCCGGTCCTTGACCATCTGTTGCAGGGTCTGGATATCTGCAGCGAAGTCGGTCACCCGTTCTTGGTCGCGCTCAGTGTTCAACCGCCCAGCGAGTCGGTGCAGGTCAACGATGCTGCGCTGTTCGCACACCCAGTCGTTGATACGCGGATGGAATGATCGCGAAGGACGCCGGAGCGCCTCGCGGATGTCGTCGGGGCCGAGGGTGTCGCGCGTTGCCAGGCGGAGCCAAGCAAGGACGGAGCGGACCGCGGTTCGATCGGCGAACTCCAAGCCGACGCCACCGGAGATCGGGATGCCATTGACAGCGAGCGCGACCTGCACGGGGGCGAGCAGCGCATTGACGCGAGTCAGGACAGCGATGTGATCAGCTGGGGCACCGGAGCGAAGTGCATCTTCCACGGCACGCTGCGTCGCACTGATCGGGTCGACCGCCGTGTCGACGTTCCATCCTCCGGTATCGGTCGAGTTCGCTCGAATGGTCTTGGCGACGCGCCGGCCGTTGTGTCTCAGCAACCGATCAACGATCTGGACGACACCCGCAGGACACCGATAATTGACTTCAAGGGGATGCGTGCCTGCGCCCGGAAACAGATCAGCGAAATCAATGAGCCACGAAGGGTCGGCGCCGTTGTAGCCATAGATCGTCTGATCGTCGTCACCCACGCCAAACACGGCGCCACCGGGTGACGCAAGGAGACGGATGAGCAACAAGTGAGCCGGCGTCAGGTCCTGAAACTCGTCGACGAGCATGAGACGACATGCTCGCTGGGCGGCGCGTCGCGCATCGGGCTGCGAGAGCAGCACGAGCAACGCCCGATGAATCTGATCGTCGAAGTCGACCGCTCGTTTCCGTTCCAGAGCAGCCCGGTAGGCAGGCCATGCCGCGGCAAGACCCTCGACATCGCCGTCGTAGCGAGCCTCCGCATCGCTCGGGTCGACCAGGCCAAGACGGATCAAACTCAAGGCCTCGATCCACGGTGCAACCGGATCACTGTTGCGGCGCCGCGGAAACGACACCAGGTCGCCAATGATGCGCCTGACGTCGACTTCATTGATGGTGTTCCATCGCATCGGTTGCGGCGCGAATGGTGGTGCACCATTGACAATCGCAAGGGCGAGTGCGTTGAGTGTTCGTACTTGTAGTCCAGGGAGGTCCGGCGTCCGCTCGAGCATCTCCTCTTGGGCGCGCTTGTTGAATGCCACGAGGCTGACGGCGCTGGCCGGCA
>Ga0233438_10002069_pt1 | contig 20802 bp, 8 predicted proteins | sample SI_123_September_FD_182720 | JGI IMG/M metagenome (GOLD analysis project Ga0233438, IMG submission 182720) | Seawater microbial communities from Saanich Inlet, British Columbia, Canada - SI_123_September2016_10_MG | ecosystem: Environmental > Aquatic > Marine > Inlet | place: Canada: British...
AGTTAGAGGGTATGATAAAAAAACAGGCTACTTTGAAGTATTACAATTAGACACTAATGGTAGTACAGAAAGTGTACAAGTAGGTGGAGATACAGTAAGCCACAGTAGTTGGTCAGCAAATGTATCGTATTCAACTAATGCTTATGTAACTCATAATGGCGGTTACTACAGAGCAACATCAGAAGTACCAAGCAGTGAAACATTTAACGTACTATTTTGGCAATCATTAAATGCATTACCACAAGAAAGTACAGCCACAGCAACTTATTACCAGCAATCAACAGACATTGTTGAACGTGTATACTACGAAACAGAATACACTGATGTACAAACATTATTTAACTTCTTAATTGGTTTAGGAAGATTCCAAGCAAGAGCAGGATATGATTTAGCATCATATGATGTAAGTATTGGTGATACCAGAGACTGGTTATTTGGTGCAAAACAATATTTATTCTGGACTACCGGAAGTTGGCAAGTAGGTAATACTATTGAGCTCTCTCCATTAGCAGGAAAACTTACATTTACACCGCCAAGCGGATTTGTTGCAAAGGTTAGTAGATCAGAAAGATCTATGTTCTCAATAGTTGATCAAACTGGTAAGGCTATAGAGCCTACAGAGTGTGATATTTTAAGAGAGGGAACAAGTATAGAAATTACCCCTCCAGCAGGAACAGAAATTTACGGCATAGTTTTATACAGTAAAGAGATAGAACATGCGATGGTTATTGATAATGTTACAGACTTTGCAGATACAATTTTTGATCCTGTAATTAATCAAAGACAAAACAGAATTAAACTTAAAGCAACCAGAACACAAAATTGGGACGGTAAGTTAAGTACACAAGGATTTATTGTTAGTGGTGATGAGCTTATACCTAACTTAGATAACCTTGCACAAACAATGGGTAGATATACTGAACTAGGGTATGTTCCTGTAGAAAGAGATGTATATGACGCAAGTAGAAGGCTTTATGGATATCAGGAAAGATCATACCTTAATGAACTAGATATAACAGACGATCAGCAGTTTGAGTTCTATAAAGGAATGATACAAAACAAAGGTACTGGAAGTAGTTTAAGTAGAATAGCACGAAGTAGTAAAATTGTTCAAGGTGAAATGAACGTTTATGATGAGTGGGCAATTAAAGTGGGCGACTTTGGAGATGTAGCGAACAACCAAAGTATTGAAATCAATTTAAACCGTGCTAATGTAGTACAAGATCCACAATTAATTACACTTGCTTTCCCACAAGATACAACAGGAACAATATCAAGTGTAAATGTAGTAAACGCAAAACACAGATACTTTGATTTACCTACAATTACAATTAACAGTCCAACTACAGGAAGTAATGTTGCAACCGTAGTACCATCTTTAAATAGCATTGGCGAAATAAGTGATATTACTGTAACAAATTCAGGTACAGGATATCAAGCAGGTACTACTTTAACTATAGAAACTGCAGACATTAGTACAAACAATACATCACAATTATTATCTAAAGTAGACGCAGTTTCTTCCGCATACGTTACAGTAAAAGAATATAGCGGTTCAAATTCAAGTTTATTAGTTAGCAGTAATATTGCAAATATTACAGGACTAGGAAGTTTAACAGTCACAGACCATTTTGGAAATAATAGTGCAGGTACTGATGCGGCAACATATAATTTAGGTAGTATTACAGATATTGCAAACGTTGCCACACTTATTAATACAAATGCAGACATGAATTCTAACATTACTGCAAGTGTTATTACTAATAGTGCTGTAAGTAATGTTAATAGTAACACCGCAAATGTGGGCTACTTTACATATTTAAAAATCGAAGGTAGCGACTTTACGTTAAGTGATAACGACAGCAATGCTACATTAGGAAAATTACAGTTAGGAAGTACACGCAGGTATCAACCAAGACAACGTTATAAACTTACTACAGCAAATAATACTGTAAAAGCAAACCTTGTAGTTTCCTTATCAGATACCGTAGTACCAAGTTCTAATTACGACTTTGATTTAGGCGGAAGATGGGAAGTATCACCTTTAGCAGACACTAAATCAGGTAGTATTACTTTTGGATTAAGTTCAACAAGTGCGGGTATTACAACAAATATTGTACCAGACACCAGTACAAAAACCAGTTTTGATACTGTAAACTACACTACAATTTACAACAATGATTATACATTTATAGATGTTTATGTTGATGGTCATTACATAGAAAATGAAGGCGATATTTTATATTATACAGTAACAGGCACAACAGTTACTTTTGCTAATGTAGAATTATTACCCTCAAAAGAAATTTTAACAACATCAAATGTTTACATTGTAGAACATTCTACTATTGATTTCATAGATGCGTTTCAAGGTGATGTACCAGGTGCTTCTTTAAATATTAAAGCAACAACAAATGACGACATTACAGCAATAGTAACACCAGTAAGAAATTATGAAATAACACCAGATGCAACAGACGATGAAATTATACTAATAGATATTGATGATAAACATAGGTTCCTTAAAAAGCCATCTGGAATAAGGTCTGATGAACTTTGGAAAACTACATCAAATGTAAGTGCATTAGGTATTACAGATAGTAAATTTAACCCACTGCCAAATGCAGGTTATGTAAACACAAACAATGTAAACTTTAGTGCATTTAATGTACCAAGTATTAGCACATTATTTGGAAATAATATTAAGTTTAAACCAGAAGCAAATGATACTATACATATTGCTAAAGCAGAAAATCAGGACTGGAATGTTTATAAACTTACAGATGCTAATGCTACATTAAGTTTTGTTGAACAAGAACAAGAAGATGAGACATCATACTTATACCTAAATGACATAGACTTGTTTAGTTATGTAGATAATAATGCTATTGGTGGCACAGACAACAATAGATATTTAGACTACCATTTAGTACTTAAAAATACAGACTTATCAGAAGAATTTGTTATTTGGACAAACCAAGAAGTAGTAGCGAAAAAAGGTGTTAAGATATCAGACTTTGCAGGCGTAGACATGTTAGCCGCAAATATTACACATATAGGTCCTTCTAATGTGATGGCTATTAGTAACATTACACCAGCAGTTACAGATGGGTCAGCCGCCACAGCAAATACTACAGCAAGTGCAGGAACAATACAAATTTCTACAAGTGTTTATAATTTAGTTAGTGGAGACGTAATAGGTTTCCAAGAGTCAGATTCAACACAGGTTCCATTCAATACAACAAGTGAAGAGCAAGTAACTGTAACCGCAAGTGCAACATTAAGTACAAGTGCAAATGTTTTAACTTATACAGCAAATGCAAGTACAACCTTTGCAAATGCTAAATTTAATGGTGGAGCAGTTATTGAACTTGCAGATTTTGAAGCACTTCAATATGCAAATGTAACTAGTATAACAAGTGGTACAGAATATATAATTGAAAGTTTAGGTACTACAGACTTCACTTCTGTAGGTGCAACAGGTACACCTGCTGTGGGAGATATTTTTACAGCATCTAGTACAGGTTCATTAACAGGTACAGGCATAGTAGCGGCTACAACAGGCGTAGATTATATAAACGACAGTAATATAACTTTCCCTAACAGTTTGTTATCAGGTTCAGGACAACAAGTTGACGTTACCTTTGTTGACAACAATATTTTAAAATTAAATGTTGCTGACATACATTCAGGTGGAGCAAATATAATTGTTGCAGGTGGTTCAGTTGAATTAATTTCAACAAACTTAAACGGTCAAACTTATACTATACAAGATGTAGGCGAAAACTTTATAACAATTATTGGTGACAATTTCCCATTAGTTGAATCAGGAAATGTTGAAGTTGTTGACTTAGCAAACATTAATATTACTGGGTTCAAATATAATAATCACAGCAATCTACATGCTAAAGACTACACAATATCAAATGTTACAGGTACAGGATTTACTGTATACGATGGAAACGTAACAGCAAATATATCTTCCGCAATATTAAGTGTAAGTTATTATGGCAAAACAAGAATTACAGCAAACACAGTAGACCATAATTTAGCCGCAGGAGATGTTGTAAAACTGATTGCCAACGCATATAGTGGTTATTACTATGTTGATAGTGCTACAGAAGATACTTTTGTTATTAATGCACCTTATAATTCAAGTGTAACCAAAGCAGGAAGTATTATAAAACCTGGTATAGAGATTACTACAGATAATCCACATGGCATAGATCCAACTTATGCAAATAAACGTATTGCAATACATATGGCTGAACCAGATTATTACAACAGAGTATTTACAGTATCTGATGTTCCAACTACAACAACATTAAAAGTTGCTGATGCATTTAGTTTTGCAGACGTGGCCAATGCTCAATTTACAGCATGGACAACAAATACTGCCTTTACAAAAGGCCAAAGAATATTAAATAATAGTGTAACTTATGTAGCCGCAAATGCATTTACGTCAGGATCAGAATTTGATTCCACTAACTTAAATGTAGGTAAACCAGCATTACTGACAACCATAGACCATAACAGACTTAGACTTAACAATACAGATATTGTTTTAGGTGATATTAAATCAGAAGCAGATGTTGTAGATAGTATTAATAATGCTATGACAATGCGACGTGGTGCCATAGACAATGATCATAAGCAAATGTCTTTTGTAATGATCAGTGGAAAGAACAACAAACGACTTAACCCAATTTTAGGTGACTACAGGCAAATTGCAGGACATTCACCGTATGTAAATGCAGATCAAATTGAAAACACACCATTAGGTGACGGCTTATCAAAAGCAGGAACAATGGGCTACACTAAAAATGTAAAAGGATTTGTAAACGATCCTGCTAATCCTTTATTACCTACTGGTACTAATCCGGCTACAACACTTAATACAGATGTATCAAATCCAGCATACTTGGGCTCAACAAATAATTATGGTTTGCCTGCAAACCCATTAACAATAGATTTATTTAATGTACCAGATACAACTGGTACATCAGTACCACGCACATCAACAGACACTGGTGCTAAACCAATTATTGACCCACGTAAAGCATTAGCAAACATTAGCAAAAAACCTTGTGTTGATATGTGTAGTCCAATACATATACCACCTACGCCAGTAGTACCAATTACTCCACCTACGCAAACAACAACATGTTATGGTGGAACTATAGTAAATTCTTCAGGCCAACCTGGTGCGTACAGTATAAATGGAACAAGTCATGGCAAGAGAAAATGGCAAGGCGAATGGGCTGGCTACTATACATTAAATGGATCACATGCAGGATTTGTATCACAAACAGGTGGTTCAAGAGGTGGACTTAGAGGTTCAGCACTGGCAGGAGTAATGATTTGGAGTGATAACGGAAGTACTAGAAACTTCAATATGCGACTTAAATTTACTAAAGCAGGAACATATTACGCCCATGTATTTAATGCAGGTAGATCAGGATATAACGACAGAACATACGTAGATTTATCAAACATGACAAGTGGCGATAATATAGGAAGACAGAATTCCGCATTCAGTGGTAAATCGTTTAGTTTTAGATCTGGCGGTGTTAAAGCATTTACTGTAGCCGCAGGTGATATTATAGACTTTAAAGGTGTATGTAAAGGTGGTGGCAACCATTGGCATGGACTTTGTATGCATATTTCAGCAAGTGCAACAGGATTAGATTCATGTGGTAAATCAAGTTTACCAAGTGTGCCTACAACAACAGGCTATGCAAATATTCCACAAAAGAATCAGGCATACGCAAATGCAGTAGTTTCATATCATGAGCAACATAACAGAACGGCTAATCAAACAGACAATGACTACTTTACACTATCTAGTAGTGGTATGGTAGAATTACTTTTTGACTTTTATAGTGGTGGTGACAGAGTAGATGTTTACCAGGGCGTAAGTAAAGGTGGTGAAAGTTTATTGGTTGCATCTAATACAAATCAAAATGTAACATTATTAAGTGACAGTGAAAAAAATGACATACTTACTAAGGCAGGTGGTAACACACAAAAAGGAAAATCCCAAACACAAATGGGAGCCACAGTTAGAAATTTTGCATACTCAGGCAACAATGTAAAGTATGGTGGTAAATTAGCATTTAACGTTGATGTCAGTAACGGTACATACTTAAAAGTAAAAGTTACAAAACCAAGTATTGTTTACAGATATGTAATTAAACTTCCAAATCAACCTAAAGTAACTATAGATCCTAAAAATAATCCAGTCAAGGGTCAACCGTGTAATGTAAGTGTTTATAGTCCAACAGCACCAACACCATCAACAGGTACTCAAACACCAATTTATTCACCAGGTGGTAATCCAGTCACTAAGAAGAAGAAAAGAACTGGTCCTAATCATGGCGCAGGTGGTGTAGGCTACAGTGGTGGAGCCGGTAATTCTAATTATAATTATTACAACAACCAAGTGCTTTATGGAAAACTCGGTGGCGGTGGCGGTGGTAATAGAAACACCTATGCTAATAGTCATTATTTCTCAGCAAACTACGGTGGTATGGGATTAGCACCAATGGCAGGATTTAGTTTAATACCTAGCATATTTAAAAAGACAGTTAAAACTACTGCAGGTAATTCATATGGTAAATATCAGCCACTAACAGGTGACCAATTTGTAAATAATACAGTACAAAGAGTTACAGGCGGACAAATATTGCCCCTAGCACAACCATTAAGGAATGTAGCACCAAGCACACCAGGTAAATTAAGAGCGTTAGATATATCAAACTATCCGTTCTGGAACGAGCTCACATACACTGGCGATAGTTATTATAAAAAAGGAAATAACTTCTTTACATACACTCCAGGAAAAATTGGACACGATATAAGATTAGAAGATGGTACACTTATTGGTAACGTATTGGATGACTTTAACATACAAGGCGGAATTTCAGGGTTAGATGTTTTATTAACATACCCAGGACAAATTCCAAATGTATTACCTAACCCTAATAACAGTACATTAGATTTAGAACCTGAATACACAATACCACATGAAGATTCACCATATGAGGGTAATGTTGCATTTAGTGAATCACCAGTGTTAGGTCTTACACCAAAAGTAAAAGATAAAAATGGTAATTATGTACCAGCAGGACCTACAGTATATTGTGATTTAAGCAGACCAACTCCTGGTCATACTATTGCATTAGACGACATGATAGGTGTAAAACCAGGTGACGAACTTATTATAAACAATACTAGAATTAGTTTCCCAGGTAGTGATCCAAAGCAAATTGAAACTGCTTTAAGGTGTACTGCAGGAAGCGGATACATGGTACATGATACATTTAAAGATGGCAAACCTGCATTAAGAATTAGTAGTTGTTCAAATGCACCACTCACAATCAGAGAGGGTTGTGCAGGTGGAGTATACAAAGAAGTATTAGACTTCCACGTTGTTAGAGGATTTGAACAGGCTGAAGTAAGTAACACATCAGTACTACCAGCAACATCAGGATATGGCTATGCAAATACGGCAGTAAATCCAAGTGCAACATATACTATGTATAATTCAGAAGGAGCATCAACAGGAACATTTAGTGGTGCCGGCGGAACACCAAGCACAACTGTAGGTGCTATACTATCAAGTAAATCTAAAACAACAGGTGGTAGTGGTTATAGTGTAGGCGACAGATTAAGAATAGTAGGTGGATTGCCAATAGAAAATCCATATGGTGGTATTACAGAGTTCTGTATTGACATGCCAGGCATGGGTTACACTAGTGCAGAAAATGTAAAAGTTTATATTGGAGATGGAACAACACCAGGCTCCGGAGCATTAGCAGGTCCAGTAACATTAGATGAAAATAATGGTATTGCAAGTATTTCCTTGGTATCAGGTGGTGAAGGATATGACTTTAGTAGACTACCTAATATTAGAATTATAGACCTTGGAGAAGGTTCTATTTTTAACACAACACCTGCAATGGTTACAGCAAAAATTGGTACTGGAAAAGGACTTCCACCTAGAGTAGCCAAGTTTGTAGTATCAAGTATTGACGCTATTGGTACAATTACAAGTTTACAAATTATAGACAGAGGGGTATATAAACAATTCCCTGCAGATTTAACTCAAGGTGTTCCATTAGAATATGACGGAATAGGACTTGGAGATGAAACTGGTGTTGACGGAAATGGCAAATACTTCCAGGGTACAGGTTTAGGACAGTTTGATCCATTAAAAGATAATGAAAGACTAGAATCACCAGGAGCATATGATCCGTTAAATGGTAATATAGGCGGTGGAACAGGTGCAAGAGTATTCCTTACAGCAAGAGAGATACCTGACTGTTCTGAAAAAGGTGATGCTAAGAGAACATTAGGACTTCCTGATAGCATATTTGATATTAATATACCTGAAGACTTAGCCGCTTGTTTAAATAATGCATTATTTGATGCTGGTTATGATCCAGATAAAATATTTATAGATACACAGCCTATAAACGACTTACTGGATCTATTGAAATTTATGACACCAGGTTATGATGGTTTGGGCATAGAAGAATTAACACCAGGCTTCCTAGAAAAACTAGGAATACCACCTGGAGACTACAATATTGATAGTCTGTGTATTGATGCTGTTTTAGAAACACCTAACTCACCTATCAGAAGATCAAACAAAATTAAATCAGGAACAAATTTATTGGATCCAGATGGATTCCAAATTGCTACAATTCCAGACTCACCAACTATTGCAATTAATTGTATTGACACCATTGGTAATGGATATGGCGGCAATGGTACTCCAGGAGATTCAGATTCAGGTGTTGGAAGAAACGGACAAGATCCAAATAGTATTTTAGGTGACGCAAATGTAGTGTTCCATACAGACATGTTCCAATATGAATTAAGAACAACAAGTGGTGAGCCAGTTAATACAACCAGATTACAACAGGAATGTCAAGTATTGTACTTAGAAAGTTCAAGGTATAGTACAGAGTCAGGTTTAACACTATCAGAATTTGGTAATGTTTGGATAGATAATTACAATAACGAGGGTTGGGCATACTTTGAAGGCGGAACACAAAAAGTATCACAACCTAAACTAGTAGATACTACTTTTGTAGATAATGCTATACTATATGATAAAGAATCAGGTGAAAAATTATACGACTTGCATTTTTATGATCCATTTAAAGGAGTAATACCTGGATTTATACAAAAAGAAATAGCATTTACAGGCGAAAGCGATCCTGTAGTTTATAATAACGCAAGAAGTGGCTTTGGAAGAAAAGATATAGGTAAAGTATGGTGGAATACTAGTACGATAGCATATAAATGGTACGAGCAATCAGATTCCAATAGAGAAAGATGGTTAAATTGGGGTAGTACGTTCCCTGGAAGTGGAATTACACTTTACGAATGGGTAGAAAGTACAAATCCTCCTGTAAATTATTCAGGCACAGGAACTCCTAAAAATAATTCAGAGTTTGTGTTGGAAAGACGCATCAATAGAGTAAATGGTAGGTATACAAATTACTATTACTACTGGGTACAAAATAAAGCAGAGTTAGAGAGCATATCAATAGAAGACCTTGGTAGAGAATACGATACATTTACGTTAGCAAAATATCTAGCAGATCCTATAGGTGCAGGACTACCATTAATTAGTTTTGTTAGTGATAAAGCAATGGTGTTAAGTAATATTGCACCATTACTAAGAGAAGACGAGCAAAATTTACAAATTAACTTTAGCAGAAACTTAAATCCAGTAGGACAAAAGCATACAGCATGGAAACTGATTAGAGAACAAGATAATAACAGCGATATACCAGAAGATTTAAGTAATAAACTGATAGATAGTTTAGCAGGTAGTGATGCATTAGGCCAAACAGTTCCAGATCCACTTTTAAGTGAAGTAGAAGCATATGGTATTAAGTTTAGACCAAGACAAAGCATGTTTAAAGATGTAAAAGGTGCAAGACAAGTATTACACTATACTCTAAATGAGATTTTAGCAGATTTACAGTTATCTACTAATTACCCTGATTGGGATAATACACTCCCGGCAATAAAAACATACATTGAAACTGTAAGTTGGTATGGCATACAATATACTGATGCAGGAACAAATAAAAAAGTAAGATACGACAATACATTTAAGCCTATTTACAAAGTTAATAGTGTACAAGAATTGTCAACATTACAAAGTATACCAGATAATACTATCGTACAGGTAAAAGGACCAAATGCAACATTGTACTCACTACATAAGTATATTGCATCAACACAAATATTTGAATTAATATCAATACAAAATGATAACGTAAAATTAAAAGAATCTGTCTACACAGATGATACAAATACTAATTTAAGCAATGAATTAAGGCTGTTACTACTAGCATTAAGGGATACCGTATTTACTGGAACAAACTTATGGAATAAACTGTTTTTTGCATTAATGAAATATGCATATTCAGAACAAAAACAATTAGACTGGGCATTTAAAACTAGTTATGTGTTTGTAGAAAAAGAAGAGCAAGACTTAATTGAGATTAATGGCTTTAAAGTTGATAACTTTGATAAAGTTTTACAATATTTTGATGAAGTAAAACCATATACAGCAAAAATTAGAGAGTACAAAGATGGTAAATCTCCAGTTAGGGAAGTTATAGGCACTAATTCAGTTAGTGACTTTGATAAACCACCATATGCAGACCCTGTAACAGGAAATGTCAGGATTTTAGATGACTTCTTACAAGCAGACTCTAATATAATACAAACTAATAGTGCATATACAAAATACTTTAGTGTAGCAGATAAGTCAATAGACCCAATCAGACATAGCAGTACAACAATTAAGTTTGACAGAGTGGACTACAGTCTACTACCACATGATTATAAACCAGCAGTAAACGTTGCTACATGGACGGCTAATGCAACCTACCCACGTTCCTCTTATGTAGTAAACAATGGTGCTTATTATAAAGCAGATATAGATATTGCAAAAGCATCTGTATTTACTAGTACAAACTGGACATCGTTAGGTGGAAATGTAAGTGTTATACCACTAGCAGACACATCTAATAGTGCTATAGCCAGAAATATAGTAACACTAGAATTACAATCAAACTTAGAAGTGCAATCTAATACATTAGTAAGTGCAGGTGATAGAGCATTTAAATTTAACCCTGCAATACAAACACAGTTTGCGGCAGAACTTAACGCTCATTACAGTATAACAGATGCAACAAGCAATGCAAATGTCATTAACAGCTCAGACATAAGTAGCAGTATAGCAAACATTACAGCAGTTGTCAATGCCGGTAAGTTAGATAAGACATTAGCACTAGTTAAAACAGCCACAGGCGGAGACTTCCAAGGAGAAGTTACAGACGCTAACTTGTTTACTAGATCGTTTGGTGTAGATACTAATACATTCCAGTCGCAAATAGGGTTTAACAGAACTGGTTGGAGTTCACAGCCTTTAGACTTAGATGTTGATGTTAAAAACTACCAAGGGGTATTTAATACTAGTATAGCAGGTAACGAAGTTAGTTTTGAAAGAGATGGAACATTATACGAAGGTTTTGATGGTGTATCATTTAAACGTATTTTATATGGTGAAGAAAGACCACAAGAATTAATATTGGTTGAGCCATTAGAAACTATTGTGTTTAGGGTTACAACTCACAAACACTTACAAGGGAATACCAGTTTAAGTGCCGCAAGTAGTAATGCATCAACAGTAAAATATCAGATAACAAATAACATTTATGGTGATGCAGAGTATATAAGAATAAAAGATACAACTACATTGACAGCAAACTTATATACATATAGTGATGATATAACTGTTGCTAATGCAAGTGTATTGGCTAAGCCATTAGCAAGGATACCTGGTATTATATGGGTTGGTACAGAAAGAATAGAATATACTGCTAGGAATACTAGCACAAACAAATTATCTGGACTTTCCAGAGGAACAAATGGTACTTCCGCACAAGATTGGACTACAAGTACTGAAGTTATAAACGCAAATAAAACAGAACAGTTTGATAGTTACCCAACTACATCAAATATATGGTTAGATACCGGTGCTGTTAGTTTAGCAGACTTAGGAAATGCAAATGTAAGTGATAGTTCAAGCATAATGCGATTCCTACATGGTCGTGAATAAAAACAGGGTATAACAAAGATGATAAATAGTGTTATGAAACAAGAAGGCGAAGAAATGAAACAAGAAACAGAACAAGCAGTAAATGAACATGCTGGAATAGGTATGAACGGTCACATATTGATTCGCGATAAAGAAACAGGTGAAGAACTTGTTAATAAAAGGAATGCTATCCATTATGGTAACATGGCCAACAATGTCGCTAATGCAATGGGTGGTTCAGCCACAGCACGAGAAAATGCAAAAATACATTTTATGGCATTTGGTAATGGCGGTACTAGTGTAGACACAGCAGGTAAAGTTGTTTACAAATCTCCACGTGTTAGTGAAAGTTTTGAAGCAAGTGCAGATTTATATTCTAGAACTTATAATAAAATTATAAGTGGTAATACATCAACAGACAAAATAGAAGTTATTGCAGGGTCCTCGTTTACAGATTTAAAAGTTACATGTACACTAGGGTATGCAGAGCCAAGCGATCAAGATCTATTTGATAGCAGTACAGATAATGATGGAAGTTATGTGTTTGATGAGTTAGCATTATATAGCCTTCCAACAGACGGAACTAATATTACAACAAGTAAAATGCTTACACATGTAGTATTTCATCCAGTACAAAAATCACAGAACAGAATAATAGAAATTATTTATACCGTAAGGATACAATTAAGTTAATAGAAGATTAATATGCCATATTCAGTAAACAATACAGATAGCAGTTTAAATTTTACCGTAACAGACGGTGCTATAGATAATAGCACACTTTCAATTTCTTTGATAGGAACGAATGCAGAAAATTATGCAGACGATATAGCAAGGAATGACGTCCACTTACTAGAAAATTTTGCAAGTACATCAGCACCAACGGCTGGTACAGTTTTAACAGGCCAACTTTGGTACGATAAAACAGATAATGTGCTCAGAGTTTATAATGGTACACAAAATGGTTGGGTAAATTTACAACCACTAGTTTTAGGTACTGCTCCAGTTGGAACAGGCGCAAGAACAAATAAAAAAGGCGAATTATATTTTGATACATCAAATAATAAATTTTATATTTTTGATGGTGCAACTTGGAAGCCTACAGGTTACGGTGGTGAAGTTACTAGTGAACTATCAGGTAATGCAGATGTAAATAATCCAACAAAGTTTGGTTCAAAAGTTAGAAGTATATTTTTAAAAGATACATCTGGTGTGCCACGTCCTTGTTTGGCTTTGATATTTGTAAACGACTCCACAACAAACGAGTTTTATGGTGCTGGTACAAATGGCGAAACAATAATGGCCATCTTCAACCACACTACAACATTTACAGCAGATAATGTATCATCTGAAACTGAAGGCGAAAATATAAATTACTATGCAGAATTAAATGCAACAGGTAGTGTCGGTACAACAATTAATAAAGGTATGAACCTGCGTAAAGACTATGTTGCTGAAGCAGTTAGTTTGGCTACAGAAGCCATTACAGCTCAAAAGGCAAATGCTTTATTTAGATCAGGACAAGTTGTTGATGCCGGAAGTATAATGACAAAAGAGATATCCTGGATACCAGAGGGTACCACAGGAACACTTACATTAGGAAATGAAACACAATACTTTGATAGTATCTATGTACAAAGAATTAAATTCCCAAATGATGGTAACAACCAACAAGCAGAAATAGAAACATTTGCAGACAATAAAGGGTTATTAGGAAGTCAAGCAAAAGCCTTTGCAGATGTTCATACATACGATGTACATGCAAAAGCAAACATATCAGCAGGAGAAATTTTATCAGTTACAGGTAATTCAAACCTAATAGGTAATGTTGATATAACTAACAACCTGCAAGTAGATAAGAATATTACAAGTGATCAAATAATTAAAGGTGCTACATTTACAGATAATGTTTTACAAATTAATTCAGGTAGTATATCATCAGCAATTAATGGTGCATTTAGCGGCAGGGTTACTTTTGGTGACTTATTTGATGGCAGTATTTCAATAACACAATTTGATAGTGCAACAGGTTTAGGTACAAATAATGACAGAGTACCTACGCAAGGTGCAGTAAAAACTTATGTAGACACAGCCAATGCCAATATGAAAACTTATGTTGACATACAGGATAATGCACAAGATTTAGACATAGCAACAGATAGTGGTACTATAGACATATTAGTAAATAGTGAAACACTAACTATTGCAGGCGGAGATGGTATTGGTTCAACAGGCTCAGGCACAACAGCAACATTGAATGTTGACAATACAGTAGTTAGAACCAGTGGTGCTCAAAGCATTGCAGGTGTTAAAACATTTAGTGACAATGCCATATTCAGTGGTAACCTAACAGTAAATGGTACACAAACAACCGTAAACTCTGCAACGTTAAGTATAGCAGATAATAAAATTACATTAAATTCAGATTATACAGGCAGTGGTCCTTCAGAAAATGCAGGTATAGAAGTAGAACGTGGTACAGTAAATAATGCAGTATTAAGATGGAACGAAAGCACAGACAAATGGCAGTTCACAAATGATGGTGGTACTTCATATAGTGATATTACTTCTTATGGTAACTTTAGTGTAACAAGTGCTAGTGCAAGTGGTAACGGTGCTTTATCATATAATAATAGTACAGGTGTTTTTACATTTACGCCAGCAGACACAAGTTTAAGTACAAAATCCACAACAAATTTATCAGAAGGTACAAACAAATACTTTACTGATGCCAGAGCTGACGCCAGAATAGGCGCGGCCAATTTATCAGCATTAAATAATGTAGCCACAACTGCACCAACTAGTAACCAAGTATTACAATGGAACGGTTCAGCATGGGCACCAGCAACCACGGCGGCTGGTGTTACAGACATAAACGATTTAGGAGATGTTTTTACAGGTGGCGCAACAACAGGACAAGTACTGCAAAAAGCCGCTAATGGAAACTTTAATTTTGGTTCAGTAAGCACAACAAACAATTATGCAGACAGTTTGGCTTTTGCTTCAGGTACAGGTGTACTTACAGTAGGCAGAAGTGGGTTGAGCGATTTAACAGTAGACTTAGACGGCAGATATAGTACAACAGATACTCAATATTCAGTTGCAACAAGCGGTACAGCAGGACTAGTTAAAATTGGTTTTACAGAAAGTGGTAAAAATTATCCAGTACAATTATCAAGCGATAAGATGTTTGTAAATGTTCCTTGGACAGATACGTCGTATTCATTACCGCTATCATCCAGTTCTACAAGAGGTGGTGTAAAAATTGGATATGCAGAAAATGGAAAAAATTACCCAGTTGAACTATCATCAGAAAAAATGTTTGTTACTGTACCCTGGACAGATACTAACACAGATACCAATACAACATATACTGCCGGCGGTGGATTAACATTATCCGGAACAGAATTTAGTTTAACAGCAGTTACTGAAGCAACAAATGTAACAGCAGTATCAAGAAGATATTTAAACAGTATAACACTAGATGGTTACGGCCGTGTCACAGGTGTAGGCACAGCATCGGAAGGGGATCAGCCTGTTCCTAACTATTATGTAAATTCCGCAAGTTTTAATTCCAGTACTGGCGATCTGACTCTAACCAGAAGTGATAGTGGTACAGTAGTGGTAGATTTAGATGGTGCATATTTAAGAAGTATTACAAGCTCAATGGTCACATCAGCATTGGGATATACACCACCAACAAGTGATACCAATACAACCTACACATCATCAGACTTTACTGTAACTGCACTATCAGGATATAGTAGTAATAATGGAACATTCCTAAGAAGAGATGGAACATTTGCAACTCCACCGAACGATAATACAACATATTCAAACCTTAATGAGTTTGCAAATGGTCCAGGATATACAACGTATTCATCTAACCAAGCAACTGATACAACAAGTACAGTACAATTTGCTTTGATCAGATCCACAGGCGACGTTGTTGCTTATTATAGTTCAGATGAAAGATTAAAAGACAATGTCAAACCAATTGAAAATGCATTAGAAAAACTACAAAAAATACGTGGTGTTGAGTTCGATTGGAACGACAAGCAAGACGTATATGAAGGACATGACACTGGTGTTATAGCACAGGAAGTACAAAAAGTATTACCAGAGGTTGTAACAGAACGTGAAGATGGCTACTTGGCTGTTAAGTATGAAAAAATGATTGGACTATTAGTAGAGTCTATTAAAGACCTAAAAGCAGAAGTAGACGAACTTAAAACTCAATTGAACCGGGATTAATAAATAATGCCATTACCAAGCTCCCCAAACCAAATATCAATGTCAGATATTGCAGTAGAGAAAAAAGGCTCAGGTTTACCTTCAGGAGGATACTGGCAAAATATATCACTATATGGACTATCAGTTAATAGTGTAACTGACTTTAGTTACTATAATGGAGATAGTTTAATTACCGCAGATTATACTGGTACTCCCAATTCTTCCGCACCTTATGGAATGGATGAGTTTAGAGGTTGGTCGGCAACGTCAGCCACAACATACGATAACACTTTAAGTGAAGAAGAATATGCACCAGACAGCAACATTATTATACGCCCACAACTAAGAGTAATGTATTTAAATGGAAATATTGATGTTAATTGGTATGGACAGGCTAATGCCTCCAGCCCGGCATCTGGAACCCTTGTTTATCGAATCACAAATCCAGCATCTGGATACACAGTAAGAGAAACGAACACTCAGACTGGCGACGGCCCATATTCATGGAGTTACTCAAGTATCCCAGAAAATGGATCCGCAGTATCAGTTCCAAATTCAACATTCTATCAAGATTGGCAACCATCTTTTGAGTCAGCCGGTAGTTATGATGATGAGGGCACTAACTCTACTGTATTATCCGGAAATCTTATTTTTGAAAAATCAGGAGAAACAACATTTACATATAGTTTCACCCTAGAGGTTGACTTAGAGACTGCCGGTGAAGGCGGGTTATAATAAGTAGGAAAGGCAAATTTGCACTATCCTAATAAGAAGATAGTAAAAAACTACTTTCTATAAATATTGATATGAACCTTGATATAGATCATCTCAGAAAAACTCACAAAGTAGCGCCATACTATCATGGTTTAGGTATGATAAGACTTATTATGCCTGACTGTACACTTAACTTCCACGGCACTCTGATACCGCCTGAGGCACATTATATACACAGTCATAGACGTAATTTTACAAGCACATGCCTGTTCGGCAAAGTCAAAAATATATATTACAAATACGAAATAGCAAATCAACCTACTGAATATATACTGGAAGAAATAGATTGTGCTCAAGGAGAGGAACAACGTCTAGTGCATAAAGATATAAATTTAATATATGATAAAGAAGTAATACAATGTGCAGGAGATGTAGTTGATCATTATTGGAAGGATATACATGATTTTAAATGTATTTCAGATCATGCTTGTACAAAAGTATTGTTTGGTAAATTAATAGACGTTTCTTATATAATTAGGGATAAAAAAGAAGATTATATGTGTGCTTTATCCAGTAAAGGACAGGCTACAGAAAGTTGGGAAATAATTGAAGAGATTTTAAAGTCTACTTAAAGTTCCAAAATACTAAACTATATCTAGTACCTGACTTAACTTCTTTAACGCCGTGACTTGCACTTTTTTCACTGTCTAATGCATCACAAGGAACTTGTATTACACTTCCTACTTCTTGTGGTATTTCAGTACCTTCAACAGTAAACTCACCACCGTCATAGTCATCATTAAGTGGGATAACCATTAATGACTCTGATGATTTATTAGTGCCTGGAGCCCAGTAATTACTTAAACACATCCATTGAGCGTCTTTATGTTCGTTTACAAATTCGCCTTCTTCGTATTTCATTACTTTGCATCGGTATACAGGGTTTCCGTTCCATTCTGCAAATACTGGTTCCATAGGTGATTGTGACACCTTACGTTTTCCAAAAGTAACTTCTTGTGATTCTACTATTGTATTTTGATCTAAAATATCTTTACTAGATTCTAATGACTGATTTGCTGTATCTTTTTTGAGCATATCGTATTCGAAGTTATTTGCATCTGCAATAAGTTTTGCACATTCTTCACGAGTTAAAATATTTTTCTTAATTTTTACTTTGCTATCTAGTAACATGTTGTAATTCTCCAATAGTTGATTACTTATATACCTTTATTTATCATTTTCTTAAATATGTCATATACTGTAATGAAAGGCACAAAAAAGGATAAATACAAGTAACAATTTATAATTTAGGAGATAATATGCCTTCAGGATCAAGTTATACAGTATCAGGTGGTACTACAATGACCGGCGTAGCAACTGGCGATACTATTGAAGACGGTGATTTCAATAATATGCGTACTAACGTTAATACATTAATGGGTTCAGCCGCAGATGTCACAACAGGAACATATACTGCATCAAGTACATACGGATGGGGCCAAGGTGGAGCAGGCGTTAATGCCGCTTCAGCAAGTGGACTTATTTATGCCGATAATGCCACAGGTGGTTTTAAACGTCTACAGGACGATATTCAGGCCATGTGTGCATTTTTAGGTGTAAGTGTAAGATCAGGTGTAGGTTCAGACGTTGCAGACGGTGGTACAATTAGTGCTACAACATGGACAAATTCCATGCTTAACGTACAAGATTGTTGGAATGCAAGGTTTTCTCCAGCAAGTAGAACAGCCGCAACAGGCAATAGTAAAACATATACAAGTGCTTGGGCTAATAGTTTATCAGCAACAGCAACTTATACTTTTGCAAATGAAGCCGCATGTAGAGGCTACTTTAATGGTGGCGGACGCATAGGATTTAGTGCAAGTAGAAGTGGTGGTAGTTCAACTACACAGAACACTAACTGGACCGATACTTTAAGTGCTATGGGCGACGTTGCTTTACTGCATGATACAGGAGCAGGTAGTTCAGGTACAAATGCTGGTAACGGTTTTTACGAACTTACAACAAGTTATAAAACTATATGGACTAAGTTTGGTTCAGGTAGTTATGCTAGTAACTTCTTTAAAATGGAAGCACTAGTAAACAGCACAACTAACCCAACAGTAGTAACACTAAGAGCTACATTCAGTGACCCACATGCTGAAGGTTCAGGTGCTTTAGGACCAGATGGTGTTGCAGGTACAGGTGATGAAGACTTTAACAACGATGGTATCGACGGAACAATCACACTAAACGGAAGGACTTCAACTCCAGACGCAAGTGGTTCAGGTTTTAGTTTTAGTGCACCAACAGTTGCAGTAGGAACTATATCAGGTTCATAAAAACAACAATTTTTAAAGCCAGTTCATAGTAACTGGCTTTTTTATGACCAATAAATATACACATGAGTACTCGCTTGACAAAGGCTCTGGAATTTGCGAATTACAGAGTAACATTAAACAATCAACAGGCCCAACTGAAGGCCAAAACGCAAAGTCTATTAAGTTACAGCATTAATGGTGGTACTTTTACTATAGACATTTCCTTAATTACATTCTGTAAACAACTAATTGATGACGGTCAAAGTGATGTTGTACTCCTAGATATACATAATAATCCTATAAAAGTTGAAGTTGAAAAATTCTACGATGAAATCCAAAGTAGATATTTTGAAGTAACAAACGATTATTATGCTGAATACGAAAAACTTCGTAAGGCAAGAAAAGTACACAAAATTTTGGACCTAAATGAAGAAGAAAAATAATACTCGTGGCGTACTTATGTTCGCACATAACAACACAGAGATAGATTATTTCCGTTTGGCTGTGGTTAATGCATTACTTGTACAGAAAAATTTAGGCATTAAAAATATCACAGTAGTTACAGATCCACATAGTTTAGCACAAGGCGAAAAGACTTTGGGTAAACGACTAATTAAAAAAGCGATAAACAATATTGTTGTTGTAACCAAAGACAAAGACTTTAAAGCAAGAAATTTAAGACTATATAAAGACACCAGTCATAATGTAAAGCATTTACCTTTTTATAATGTAAACAGATGCGATGCATATGACATATCACCATACGATGAAACATTACTAATTGATGTAGATTATCTTATACTAAGTGATACATTAAATCATTGTTGGGGGCATAATAATGAATTAATGATGAACTGGAAATTCCAGGACATAATGTACGAGAGAAAAGATCCAAGCCTAAATAGACTATACGACATGGGCATCACAATGTATTGGGCGACTGTAGTTTACTTTCGCAAAACAGAATATGTGGAAAGTTTCTTTAACATAGTCAAGCATGTTAAAAATAATCCGCAATATTACAAGGACTTATACAAGTGGCAAGGTACACTATACAGAAACGATTACAGTTTTAGTATTGCCGCACATATGATGTCTGGTTTTGTAGATAAAGGAATACCACAGTTGCCTACTACCCTTTACAAAAGTTTTGATACAGACGATATACATAGTGCAATAGATGAGAACACTATTGTCATGTACTTGGAGAAGCCCAGAAGCCCTGGAGACTTTATGCTAACTAAATGGCAGGGCATTGACTTACATATAATGAATAAATGGGCTATAAATAGAGTTAGCGATAACTTATTAGCATACGCAAAATGAAAAAATATGTACAACACTTACAGTCTACTGAAGACAATATAAAGGAATTCGTTAATAACGACACAAGAAACATCCGAA
>Ga0233438_10002076_pt1 | contig 20738 bp, 16 predicted proteins | sample SI_123_September_FD_182720 | JGI IMG/M metagenome (GOLD analysis project Ga0233438, IMG submission 182720) | Seawater microbial communities from Saanich Inlet, British Columbia, Canada - SI_123_September2016_10_MG | ecosystem: Environmental > Aquatic > Marine > Inlet | place: Canada: British...
ACCTTCTTTTTTTTAAAGAACCTTACCCCTGAAAAACGCTCATATTAATTGTATGAGCGTTTTTTTTGGCGGTAATAATGATCCTAACAGGAGCAGTATACTAAACGAGGTCATTAAAAAACACCTAAACCTATTCCTGTAAAAACGCAGTTTTAGATATGGTAAAAAAATTCTTTTAAACTACACAAGCACATATTTTGAGGGGCGTCTTCCCACTAACTTTGCACGCATACGAAACCTACCATTATGGCCAACTGCACTACCTGTGAGAACACAAACTGTCTGATTAAAAAAAACAGCAAAGACCCAAATATTCGCTCTTTCTTGTTAAAAAAGCACACCATAAAGTGTAAAAAGTCACAACAATTTATCATGGAAGGCACACCTGCACATGGGCTCTTTTTTGCATTCAAAGGGAAAGTGAAAGTTCTCAAAACAGGAGCAAACGATCGGGAACAAATTGTACGCTTTGCCAAAGACGGTGACATTATTGGGCACCGTGGCGGTTTTGGATCTTCTCAATATTATTCAATCTCTGCACAGGCTCTGGAAAACACCACGCTGTGTTACTTTGCCAAAGAAGACTTGAAAAACATACTTCTCACCATTCCTGGACTCGCATTTGAATTCATGCTTTTCTACTCAGATGAATTGAGCGAAAGTGAAACACGCGTTCGAAAACTGACACAGATGAACGTTCGTGAACGTGTCATAGACTCCTTGTTACACATGGAAAAAAAGTTTGGCACTTCCGACGGCCTACTCAACATTACACTGAGCCGAAAAGAATATGCCGATTATTCAGGCACTACAGAAGAACAAGTAATCCGTACACTTTCCTCTTTAAAAAAAGAACAACGAATCCTTGCCGAAGGAAGACGTCTAGGAATTCTGAGTCACGACGCACTGAATGCCGAAATTTCGAAGCACACCTTTTCACTTGAGTCTTAAAAACGAGTTTTCTACAACACAAAGACATGGTATTCAACTCAAAAAAGTCTTCTTTGACATGAAATCAAATGGGATAAAATCATAAAACCTGCGATTTGTCAGTTTTTTCAATGATTAAACTCTGTTTATAACCGGTGTAAAAGCTTGTTTAACACTGTAAATACTCATACCTACAGACAATACTTGCATCTATCTTTGTCCTATCATCAAGCAACAAAAAATCATTAATTTAAAATAAGAATATGAAATCAACAATTGTAAAAATGACAGCAGTGGCTGCATTACTCCTCACCATCTCTTGTGGAGGGAAAGACAGCAAGAAAAAAGAAGAAACAAAAGCAATGCCAGAAGCAAGTACTTCTTTAGAAATTGAAAAACCACAATTGACTTTTGGTTTTATCAAATTAACAGACATGGCTCCTTTGGCCATTGCCAAAGAAAAAGGATTTTTTGAAGAAGAGGGTTTGTTTGTCTCAGTGGAAGCCCAGTCAAACTGGAAAAACATTTTAGACAGAGTTATTGACGGTCAATTAGACGGTTCTCACATGCTAGCGGGACAACCTATTGCGGCAGGAGCTGGTTTTGGCCGTCAAGCAGAACTCGTTACTCCTTTCTCTATGGACTTGAACGGAAATGGAATCACCGTATCGAATGATGTTTGGTCGAAAATGAAACCAAACATTCCAAAAGACGAAAACGGAAAACCCATTCACCCAATCAGCGCAGAATCTCTGAAACCAGTTATTTCAGACTATAAAAATAATGGAAAAGCATTCAAAATGGGAATGGTATTTCCAGTATCCACACACAATTACGAAATTCGCTACTGGTTGGCAGCTGCAGGAATTCACCCAGGAATGTATTCTGCGGAAAACATCCAAGGACAAATCGACGCAGAAGTATTGCTTTCCGTAACACCTCCGCCACAAATGCCAGCCACTTTAGAAGCAGGAACCATTTATGGATACTGTGTGGGAGAACCTTGGAACCAACAAGCAGTCTTCAAAGGAATTGGAGTTCCTGTGACCACCAACTACGACATCTGGAAAAACAACCCGGAAAAAGTATTTGTAATGACCAAGAAATTTGTGGAGCAATACCCAAATACAGCCGTTGCTGTTACCAAAGCCTTGATCAGAGCCGGAAAATGGTTGGATACTCCTGGAAACAGAAAAGAAGCAGTAAAAATACTATCCATGTCACAATATGTAGGAGCTGACGAAGTAGTACTGGCCAACTCGATGACAGGAACCTTTGAATTTGAGAAAGGAGACAAAAGATCCATGCCTGACTTCAACGTATTCTATCGATACAATGCAACCTATCCTTTCTATTCAGATGCAGTTTGGTTCTTGACACAAATGAGAAGATGGGGACAAATTACAACAGAGAAACCAACAGAATGGTATGCAGAGAAAGCAAAAGAAATCTACCGTCCAGATATTTGGGAAAAAGCAGCAAAAATATTGGCTGCAGAAGGAAAAATTCCTGCTACAGATATCCCAGAAACAGATGGATACAAACCTGCAACTACAGATTTTATTGATGGAAAAAACTACGATGCCAAAGACCCTATCGGATACATCAATAGTTTCAAAATCGGAAACAAAGATTAAAAACAAACACATGCCATTGTGCATCTCAATTTAAGTTTGGTAGATATCGAGAAACCTGTTTCCATCTAAAAACACCGTTTCTCGATATTCTTTTCTAATACAATCAAAGTTGACGGAAAAAAATACCCAATCAGACAGATATTCTAAAGAACTTAGTAAAACAAATAAAATGAAAGATTCTATCATCAAAGGATTCCGATTTATCGGACTTGGTTTTTTTGAACCGCTCGTAAGACTAATTGCCGGAGAGGACTCGAAAAAATACAGTACCGAAGTTTTGAAGAAAATCATCGCTCCAATTGCCTCTATTCTCTTGTTTATTGGAATTTGGTACAGCGGATCCAAATCGCTTTTCAACACTGAAGCCAATTACAAAATAGAAAAAGTCCGCAAAGAACAAGGCGATGCAGAAGCCGCTAAAATGAAAGCCTGTATTGAATCTGGCGATTTCAGCTGCCAACCCAATACGCTTCCTTCCCCTTCTCAAGTTTGGGCATCTTACAAATTACTTTTGAAAGACCATAAAAAAATTAGTGCCGACAAAAATGCTTTCAAGCAAAAAACAGCTGCTTTGAATGCAAAAAGAACTGCACAAGGAAAGAACCCAATTGTTTATACAGGTAGACCGTCTTTTGTAGACCAAATCAAAACGAGTATCAAAACCGTATTTGCGGGGTTTTTATTGGCTTTACTCATTGCCACACCCATTGGCATTATCATTGGACTCAGTGAAACCCTACGAACTTCTTTCAACTGGTTGATCCAAATTTTAAAACCGGTTTCACCAGTAGTATGGTTGTTACTAGTGTTTATGATTGTCAAAACACTGACCAAAGATTCTACCGGAGACACGTCATTTATTATCTCTTTCATCGGTGTAGGACTCTGCTCTATGTGGGCAACTTTGGTAAATACCGCTATGGGAGTTTCTTCGGTAGACAAAGATTACATCAATGTTGCAAAAGTGTTGAAACTCGGTTCGCTTCAAAAAGTATTCAAAGTAATCCTCCCAGCCTCATTGCCTCTTATTTTTACAGGTTTGAGAATTACGCTATCGGTAGCATGGATGGTATTGATTGCCATTGAACTTTTGGCACAAAGCCCAGGACTAGGCTCCTTTGTTTGGGAAGAGTTTCAAAACGGCGCCAACGATTCCAACTCGAAAATCATTGTTGCCATGTTTGTGATTGGTTTTATTGGATTCTTACTAGACAGAATTATGCTAACCATCCAAAAATTCATCTCATTTGATAAAAACGAAGGCATCTAACAAGCCTCCTTGTAATTGGAGCCATAGTCAAATATTGATCTCCTTACAAAAAACAAGAACAAACGATTGAATCGCCTGATATTGAAAGGCTCTTAAAGAAGAAGTAAAATGGCATATTTAGAATTGAACAACGTAACAAAAACCTATGGCACTGGTGAAAACACCACCAAGGTTTTGGACAATATCAACCTTCATATTGAAGAAGGTGAGTTTGTTGCCATCGTAGGATTTACGGGTAGTGGAAAAACTACCTTGGTGAATTTGATCAATGGCCTTGAAAAACCAACTAGCGGAGAGGTATTATTCAAAGGGAAACCCGTAGAGGACACCAGCCACGAAAGAGGTGTTATCTTTCAAAATTATTCCTTGCTGCCGTGGTTGACCGTCTATCAAAATGTAGAAATGGCAGTCAAAGAGGCTTTTCCGAAAGAAACAAAAAAATTCATTGACGAGCGTATCAAAGAATACGTAGAAATGGTGAGTCTTTCTCATGCCATCCACAAAAGGCCCAAGGAACTTTCAGGAGGAATGAGACAGCGTGTATCTGTTGCCAGAGCCTTATCTATGGATCCTGAAATGATCCTCATGGACGAGCCTTTGGGAGCCTTAGATGCACTGACACGCGGAAATCTGCAAGATGAAATTTTAAACATCTGGAACAAAAACAAACGAACAGCACTCCTCATCACAAACGATGTAGACGAAGGGATTTACATGGCCGATCGCATCATTCCATTGCGCCCGGGACCAAAAGCAACTTTGGGTCCTGAATTTAAAATTGACATCGAACGACCACGTGACAAAACAGCATTGAACGACAACGCTTCCTTTAAGAAAACGAGAAATGAAATCATCGAGTATTTGATGGAAATCGGAAACGAACGTTCGTCGAATTCAGAAATACAGTACGAACTGCCTGACCTTCAACCGAAAGATTTGCGATGGGAATTCAAAGCTCATAAATAATACGATTATGAAAACAAGCCTACTTGAAGAAAAATTTGCGCCAGCAGACACCATGCTGGACTTACAAAAATTAAAAAAAGTATATCCTACACCGAAAGGGGATTACGTTGTATTAGAAGACTTGAACCTACAGGTGAAAAAAGAGGAATTCATTACAATTATCGGGCACTCTGGTTGTGGAAAAACAACCATGCTCTCCATGATTGCTGGATTGAATGAAATTTCTGGAGGGAAAATTTCTGTGCTGGGATCTTCCATCAAAGGCCCGGGTCCCGACCGAGGTGTGATCTTTCAAGCACCCAGTTTGATGCCTTGGATGACGGCTTTTGAAAATGTCCTACTTGGTGTGAAAAAGGTATTTCCGCACGGAACCAAAAAAGAAAGAGAAGACATCTGTAAATACTACCTGAGTAAAGTGGGTTTGGACGGTTCTTTTCACAAAAGAGCCTCAGAACTTTCACAAGGAATGCAACAGCGTGTTGGAATTGCCAGAGCCTTTGCCATCAAGCCCAAGGTACTTCTTTTGGACGAACCTTTTGGAATGTTGGACTCTTTGACGCGCGGGGAATTGCAGGATGTGTTGATAGAAATTTGGAACAAAGAAAAAATTACTGCTGTGATGATTACGCATGATGTAGACGAAGCCATTTTTCTTTCTGACAGAGTGGTAATGATGACCAGTGGTCCCAAAGCGAAAATTGGGGACATACTGCCCATTGCATTTGAAAGACCACGTTCTAGAAAAGCAGTGCTTGCACACGATGATTATTACAAGTATAGAAAACATTTGATCGACTTCTTAGAACATTGAAACTGTTTAAAAACAGGAGTCTCATGCTATAAAAAGACCTTAAAACCTGTTTTTTATCATATTCTACATCTTGGCCACACAGTACATTTGTAACAACAGAAAAACAAAAATTAGTAACCCTAAAAATAAAAAAAATGAAACTCAAAAATTTAATCTTTACCCTGGTAGTACTTGCTTCGACAAGCATGTTTGCCCAATTCTCATTAAGTGGTGAATTTAGACCTCGAACAGAGTGGTTTGGTCACGGACAAAAAGCTACCGCCTTGGAAGGCACAAAAGGATACCTTTCTACCAGTGTAAGAGCTGCGTTGAAAACGACCTACAAATCCGAAGGTTACACCTTATTTACTAGTTTTCAAGAAGTCTTTAAATTCGGTGATCGCGCACAGATTTCAGCCGCTGGAAATGGAAACTTCCGTGTGCAAGAAGCTTGGGCAGACATCAAATTGAACGAAGCACTCAGCTTAAAATTTGGTCGCCAACCTCTTTCTTACGATGATCAAAGAATCCTTGGAGGGCTTGGATGGGCACAACAAGCAAGAACGCACGATGCAGGAGTCTTCAAATACAAAAAAGGAGGCTACAACTTAGACTTAGGATTTGCATTGAACACCCCGACCTCTGCAATATACGATCAAGCAGCTGCATTCTCGTACAGAGAAATGGCTTTTGTTCGTGCAAACAAAAAATATAAAAATTTAAATTTGAGTGCGTTGATTCTGTCAAATACTTACCAAAACGGAAGCGAAGATAAGTCCAGCCTTTTGACAGCAGGTGTTCATGCAGATTTGAAATTGAACAAATTGACCCTTTCTGCAAATGCTTTTCTACAAGACGGAAACCGTTTGGGCGATGTAGCAGTGGAAGGTGCTTATTTGGCAAGCCTTTTGGCAAAATTTAAAGCCACCGGAAAAACAACCTTCAAAGCAGGGTTCGAAACCATTTCAGGAAAAACAGACGAATCTGCAGCGTTCTTCCCATTGTACGGAACCAACCATGCTTTCAACGGTTTGATGGATAGATTCTACGTAGGAAATCATGGAAATGCTGGAGGATTGAACGATTTACAACTAGGTGTTGCTACAAAAATCTCTGGTTTGGCCGTAAGCTTGACAGGACATTACTTTACAGAAGTTGAAGATTTGGATGGACTTGGAAGTGATCTAGGATCAGAATTGGATTTGGTAGTTGCCAAAAAGTTCAAAGATTTCAAATTGGTAGGAGGCTATTCTCAATTCTTCGAACCTTCTGAAGTGGTTGGAAAAGACACACAAAACTGGGCTTGGTTAATGCTCATCATTTCTCCTAAGTTCTTGTAAAAATTTTACAAATAGAAAATAGAAAAGGCTGCCTTCGTGCAGTCTTTTTTTGTTCCTCAAAATAACAACCCTTTGAACAGAGTCAACTCATTGCTTGTCTTTGGTTTGTAGAAAATATATTTCAAGAAAAAACAACAAAAAATACAAATAAAAAATACAATGAAATGAGATTAAAAGTATCTTTGCTGTATCCATTTATGTCCCGTATTTTTCCTAGTAAATGGGAAAAAGACAAGAAATTTAAACCGCCCCTAAAAATCGAAAGGCGGAATTACTTACTATAATTAGAGCTTGATGAAAAACCGAAAGAACATGATACCCCTGTCACTAAGTTTGTTAGTAATTGCTTGTGGCGGTGTTCCTGAAAAAAAAGAAGTATCCTCCGAAAAAATGGCGTTTTCTGTTGCGGAAGTCTTCGAAATGGTCTCGGCAGAAAATGACATTACCCGAACGCTTTACACCAAAGGAATTGTTGGAGCGGGTTTGGCTCAAGGAATGAAATTTGACGAAGACTGGCAAAAAGAAGAAGTAGAAGCAGGACCACTTCCTGCCTTATTTTTGAGAGGTATTGCCAATGATATTCGCAAAAGTGAAACGCCTTTAGGACTGTACTTGGGTTCTGATTTCCCAATCAACAAAGCCAATAAATTGGAAGGAAAACAAGCCGTGCTATTTGAAAAAATAAAACAAGATAGAAAACCGCAATTCTTTTACGACGAAAATCAAAAAGTACACACGGCTATGTTTGCGGATGTTGCTGGAGCTAGAGCCTGTGTTTCTTGCCATAACGACCATGAACAAACTACAAAAACGGACTGGAAACTTGGAGACGTCATGGGCGCAACTACTTGGCAATATCCTGCAGACTCGTTGAGTTACAATACGACCTTAGAAGTTCTGAAGGCTTATCGAAATGGCACAAAAGCCATCTATGAGGATTACCTTACAGAAATAGCAAATTTTGAAAAAAGTAAAAAACCTGAGATTGGGAGCAAATGGCCATCCTCTGGAGGGTTGTACTTGCCAAGCCCAGAGGTGTTTTTAGACAGTGTCAGAGAATTGGCCTCTTATCATACCATGAAGGCACTGCTCAAATAAGAAAAATACAGCATTGAAAAATACGACGTACACAACATCCATAGGGTTGCTCCTTTTCTTCGCTTATCTTATGCAAGAATTCTTGCAGCTGAAATGGGATATTTTGGAAGAATTGCAAACACGAGAAATCTACAAGAGATGGTCCGGATTGGCAGTCGGTCTTTTCATTTTGTTCCAATGGTTACTTACATGGAGTAGAATCATTCCAGGATATAGAAAAAAAGCGTTGACCCTCTACAAACTGCACAAATGGATCGGAGTTTTTAGTCCCGTGTTGCTGTATGTTCATAGTACAAAATTTGGTTTTGGATACCTTGCATTGTTCTCGTGTTTGTTTTTGGGAAACATGTTGCTTGGAACGCTCAATCTTGAAGTAATAAAAACCACAAAATCGTGGTTGTTCAAAGGATGGATGGTTGCCCATGTTGCCATTTCTGTATGCATTACCATTTTACTTTTCTTTCACATTACGCTCGTTTTTTATTACAAATAATATCCTATGAAATTAAAGATAAAAGCTTCTCGAAAAAGACAAGTCCTTGGAACCTTGATAGGTGTCATTGCAGGGGTTCTTTTGCTTTTATTTCTTTCAACCGAGGCAAACGAAGAATACAAAAGCCTTGGCCCCATGAATACCGGTCATGATGGTTTCTCCTGCAATACCTGTCATTCCGATGCTGCTGGAAATCTTTGGCAGCAGGCACAGTCCAATTTGCAACACAGCATTGGTTTGCGAGAAAATTCTGTCGCATTTGGCTCCCTAGATGTCGAAACTAAAAAATGTTTGGCCTGTCATGAAAGAGACAACGACAGACATCCTACACATCGCTTTTTAGAAACCAAATACAAAGAGGCCGTTGCAAAAATAAATACGACCAGCTGCATCACTTGTCATGCCGAACACAACGCAAAAAGACTGACGCTTTCCAAGGTAGACTATTGCATGCACTGTCATGAAGATTTAACCGTCAAGAACGACCCGATCGACATTTCACATGAAACGTTAATTGCAGCAGAAAAATGGGACACTTGCTTGCAATGTCATGATTTTCATGGAAATCACGAATACAAAACGCCCAAACTCATGAAAGACACATTGTCGTATGAAACATTGGAAGTTTACTTCGATGGTGGCAAAGACCCTTATAGCAGAAAGAAAAAATTTACTGCACTCTCAGAAAAAGAGTGGATTGAAAAATTCCTAAAATAGGCTGACATGGAATACCTGTGCGCACCTTATCCCCGCAGAATTCGGAAAATTACCCCAACTTTCTCTTAAAAACGAACAAATACATTCCAATTGAAAGGGTCATTTGCCTTCAAACTACTTAAATAAATACGTAATTAACTTTAAATTAAGACGAAGTTCTGCTATATTTGTAGCATAAAACACAAAAAAAATTGGGAAAAGCAATCAAAATCATATTGGCAGATGATCATTTATTGGTAAGAAATGGCATCAAATCTTTGTTGCTTGAAGACACTGAATTGGATGTCATTGGAGAAGCATCAAATGGAAAAGAAGCCCTAGAATTGGCAAAAGAAACCCAACCCGATCTTTTGATTATTGACGTACGAATGCCCGTTATGGATGGTATCGAAGCTGCTGGACATTTGAAAGATTTTGCGCCAAACACCAAATCTATCGTGCTTTCGATGCACGACTCTGAAGAATATATTTTAAAATCTATCAAAGCCGGAGCAAGCGGTTATTTATTGAAAGACACAGGAAAAGAGGAGTTCCTAAAAGCCATCAAAACAGTACATAACGGAGGAAAATACTTCAGTGGCGATATCTCAAATGTGATTGTTAGCAAATACCTACAAACTACTTCTACAACAAGCTCAGCTATCCAAACACCGAAAAACACGCTAGGCCTCACCAAAAAAGAAATCGAAATATTATCCTTGATTTTGTCTGGAATGACGAATACTGAAATATCCGACAAGCTAGGAAAGAGCAAGCGTACTATCGAAACGCACCGTTTCAATTTGATGAAAAAAATGAATGTCAAAAACCTCATCGAATTGTCTTCCAAAGCGAAAGAATTAGGATTTTCATAGTTACAGCTTCCTTTTTTCTAGAAAACCGCAAGACGCAGCGTCCTGAAAACAAATAACTATAAAAGTTACGTATTTTACTACGTATTTATACGTATTTTCGTAAATTTGCTTTCTGCCTAACCAGAAGGATGTCCTTCTGGAGAAGCTCGAATGCAGAGCAAAAGAAACTGAATTCTTGAACTGAAAAAATTAAGAGAGATATGTCAATCTTAAAATCCTATAAAACAACCTGTTCTTATTGCGGTGTAGGCTGTGGAATCATTGTAGATAAAAACCACAACGGCACGCTCAAAGTAAAAGGGGACCCCGAGCATCCTACGAACAAAGGCATGCTTTGCTCAAAAGGAATGAACCTACACTATGTGGCGCAGGATACTTCTGACAGGATTTTACACCCACAAATGAAGTGGAGTAAAAACCATCCCTTAAAAAAAGTGAGCTGGGATACAGCATTGGACAGAGCTGCAGCTGTTTTCAAAAGCATCATCAAAAAACACGGACCGGACAGCGTTGGATTTTATGTCTCAGGTCAATGTTTGACCGAAGAATACTATTTGGTGAATAAATTGACCAAAGGATTTATTGGAACGAACAATGTTGACACCAATTCAAGGCTTTGTATGAGTTCAGCGGCGGTAGGCTATAAAAAAACGCTCGGAGACGACAATGTCCCTATCGCCTATGACGATATAGAACTTGCAGATACTTTCTTGATTACGGGTGCCAACCCTGCTTGGTGTCACCCCATACTCTTTCGTCGTTTAGAAAAACACAAAGAAGACAATCCAAGCACCAAAATTATCGTTGTCGATCCAAGAAAAACGCAAACTTGTGCCATCGCTGATTTGCACTTACAAATCATTCCTGGAACAGACGTTGTATTGCACAATGCCATTGCAAAAAGACTCATCGACAAAAAGAAAGTGGATGCGGATTTTATTAAAAAGCATACCAATAATTTTGAAGCTTTGAAAAAACTGGTGAACGAAACCTCACTAAACAAAGCCGCTAAGATTTGTGGAATCTCAATCGGCGACATAAAATTAGCAGCACAATATATCGGAGATGCCAAAGGGTTCATCAGCATGTGGACCATGGGCATCAATCAGAGTGTCATTGGAGTCGACAAAAACACCTCTTTGTTAAACATATCCTTGCTAACAGGACATATTGGAAAGCCGGGATCAGGACCTTTCTCATTGACTGGTCAACCGAATGCCATGGGAGGTCGTGAAGTTGGAGGAATGGCAAATTTATTAGCAGCCCACAAAAACTTAGCAGACCCTAAGCATCGAAAAGAAGTTGCTGAATATTGGGGAAGCAAACCCATTTCACCAAACCCTGGATTGACCGCAACAGAGATGTTTGACGCTTTGGAAACTGGAAAACTAAAAGCAATTTGGATCATTTGCACAAACCCTGTGGTGAGTTTGCCCGATGCAAATAAGGTTGAAAAAGCACTTAAAAAAGCCAATTTTGTCGTTGTACAAGAAATCTCCGAAAATTCAGAAACCGTTGCATTTGCTGACCTTGTATTGCCTGCTGCTGGTTGGCTAGAAAAAGAAGGCACCATGACCAATTCGGAGCGCAGAGTAAGTTACCTTCCAAAAGGAATTGAACCTCCTGGCGAAGCTTTGCCAGATGCCGAAATCTTGTGGAAGTTCGCACAAAAAATGGACTTTGCAGGCTTCAATTACAAACATGTGAGTGAAGTGTATGACGAGCACTGCGCACTGACCAAAGGCACCAAAATAGACATCTCAGGGCTCTCCCATGAGCGCCTGAAATCTGAAGGAAGCATGCAGTGGCCTGTTCCTCATAAAAAACACAAGGGCACAACACGGCTTTACACAGATTACCAATTTGACACACCGAACGGAAAAGCGGCTTTCAACCTTCCTTCAAGTATCGAAAACCTGTCTGAAAAAACATCTTCGAAATTTCCTCTGATTTTAAACACGGGAAGAATTCGAGACCAATGGCACACACGTACAAAGACAGGAAAAGTACAACGCTTGTTGACACATATCGAAGGGCCTTACATCGAAATGAACGCAGCAGACGCCTTTCAAAGAAACTTAAAAGACGGAGACATTGCTGTCGTGAAAAACCTCCGTGGAGAAACCAGAGTTCCCGTAGTTACCAACCATGACATCCGATCGGGCGTTGTCTTTATGCCAATGCATTTTGGAAAAGTTTCCAACAGCACACTCGGAAGAGCAAACAACCTTACCCATTCGTTGATTGATCCTGTCTCGAAAGAACCCGACTTTAAATTTGCTGCAGTACAAGTTCAGAAATACAAAAAGAAAAAAGAAAAAATATGCGTGATTGGCGGAGGCGCAGCTGCCTATCGTTTTGTGCAAACGTATCGTGAAAACAATGAAGTAGATATTATTGAGGTGTTCTCTTTGGAAGAAACACCTTTTTACAATCGAGTACTCCTGCCAGAATATGTAAATGACGAATTGACATGGGAGCAACTCCAAAAAATCAAAAAAGGAGAACTCGCCAAATTAAACATCAAACTACACGCAAACACTTCCATTACTTCCATAGACAAAATAGCAAAAACGATTGTCGATAGCAATGAAGTCGAACACACATACGATATTTTAATCATGGCCACTGGAAGTCGTGCATTTGTGCCTTCTGACGCACAACTCGATTTGCCTGGAAGATTTACCATGCGAAACAAAGGGGATGCCGATGCCCTAAAAAATTATTTAGAGCAAACAGGGTTGCCAAATGAGGAACAACATGTTGTGGTTGTTGGCGGTGGTTTGTTAGGACTCGAGCTTGCGGCCGCACTCAACAAGCGAAAAGTAAACATCACGATTATTCAAAGAGCATCGCGATTGATGGAGCGGCAATTGGATTTAGTTGCCAGTCGTCTTCTTGCTCAAGATGTACAAGAAAGAGGCATTCAGATATATTTTGACAACGAAGTAAATACCGTATTTGATGACACTGAAATAAATAGCCTGTCAATCAACTTAAAAACAGGAAAAACGATCAACGCCAATGCCATTGTATATGCCATTGGAACCATTCCAAACGTGGAACTTGCCAGAGAAGCAAAACTCACCGTTCAAAGAGGTGTCGTTGTCAATGAATACCTGCAAACAAGTACTCCTGAAATTTTTGCGATGGGAGAAATTGCAGAATTCAACAATTTCTTATTCGGAATTACTTCTGCGGCAGAGCAACAAGCAGATATTGCTGCGAAATTCATTTTAGGAAACCACAACAACCACTACAAAGGGTCGGTATTGATGAACATTCTAAAATTTGAAGATTTGGATTTGTGCAGCATCGGAAATATTGAATTTCCTGAAAACGACCCAAGCTACGAGGAAATACTGCTTATGGACGTAAGCAAACGTTTTTACAAGAAATGCATCGTAAAAGACGACAAGCTTATCGGTGCCTTGATGATGGGAGACAAAAGCGAATTCGCAGAATTCAAAAGCTTGATTGAGGACAAAACAGAATTGTCTGAAAAAAGAGAAGAATTATTACGAGGAAAAAGCGATGCAAAACCAGTCATTGGAAAGCTCATTTGCTCTTGCAGCCAAGTAGGAGAGGGAAACCTAAAAGAGGCCATAAAAGGAGGTTGTTCTGAGTTTATAGATTTGTGCAAAACCACAGGAGCAGGATTGGGTTGTGGAAGCTGCAAACCAGAAGTCAGAGATATTTTAGTAAATGCGAAAAACGAAACAGTAAACGGGTAAACATGAGAAACAAAGATCTAAAACGTATTTTTATCAAAGGAGGAGTGTTGTCACCTGGAGAATTGAAACAAATCATTCGACTGGCTGAAACCTTGGGTCTCAGCGCTATTTTCTTTGGTTCAAGACAAGATATTATTTTACCTTTTCAAGAGTCTGACAAAGAAATTTTAGAACAATTCCCTGATTTAAAAATGGAGATTATTTCTCAAAGAGACTACCAAAACATTGTCTGTTCATATGTTTCTGCCGACATCTTCAAAAATACACCTTGGCTAAACGGGGTAAAGTATTTGTATATTTTAGAAGATTTCAAACACACACCAAAAATTAAGATCAACATTACCGATCCACAGCAGCAGCTGGTACCCATCTTTAGCGGAAACTTGAATTTTATAGCCTCCGAACATGAAGATTATTGGTACCTACATCTGAATCTTGCTCATTGGAAAAACACCGCCTATTACCCCGTATTGATTTTCAGCTATGACATTGCTAAAATTTCCAAAATCATCGAAGAAATTGGTTCTGATGCGGACGACATGGAAGAACTGTTTGACTTGATCAACGATCGCATCGAGACGAACAACCGTTCCATTGAAAAAAAACTAGCCATTCCCTATGAGCCTTTTCCTTACTACGAAGGAATGAATAAAATGGGCATCAACAGATATTGGCTTGGTTTGTATTGGCGAAATAACCGATATGATCTTAAATTCTTAAAAGATTTTTCTGAATTCTGTTTGAATCACAAAGTAGGTAAAATTTGTATTACTCCCTGGAAATCCTTTATTGTAAAAGGGATTGACCAAGAAGACAAATTGACCTTGGAAAAGTTTTTGGGAAAAAAAGGAATCAATGTAAGACACTCTTCCTTAGAGTTGAACTGGAACATTCCTGTGAATGACAACGATGCCTTAAATTTGAAAGAATTTGTGGTAAAAACATTCGATCAAAACGATATCAGTACCTATGGTATGACTTTTGGAATCAGCTATCATGAAACTGAAAAAACTTATTTCACAACTGTTACGATTGAAAAAAACAAAACCCCGGACATTGTCAAAAACTTTCAAATACGACCAACATTTAATGTGCTTTACTCAAAAAAATTCGATCCGAACACCCAAGAATACATTGCGTATGCCCAGGATGTTGATAAAATTGAATTGCCAGGATTGTTGATGGAGCTAAGTAGAATGTACTTTGATCAATTGGGTGCTGTTACTCCTTCTCCAAATGCAAAATCTAACGCGAACGAAGCTCCAAAATTGTCAGAAGTTCATCAGTGCTCAAACTGCATGACGCTATACGATAGTGCTTATGGCGATGAAAGATTTGGCATCACACAAAACACCTCATTTGAAAACTTACCGGAAGACTATTGCTGTAGTGTCTGTGAAGGAGAGAAAAAACTTTTTAAAAAAGTTCTAATATAACGCGCAATTCCTCGCTTTTCTGCACCCAATCAGTATTTTACTATTTTCTTGGCTCGTCATTTTTTTTTATCTTTAAAAAATTGCGTTGGTTGCTAAACTTCGCAAAAACTATGAAAAAGAATTGCTATGTTGATCAAAGTCTTTGGTTCTGCCGTATTCGGCATTGAAGCCACCACTATCGTTGTTGAAGTAAATATTGACCAAGGCATCGGCTACCATCTTGTAGGCCTTCCGGACAATGCGGTTCGAGAGAGCAGTTACCGAATTTCCGCAGCCTTGCAAAATATAGGGTATAAAATGCCAGGCAAAAAAATCACACTCAATATGGCTCCTGCCGATTTGCGCAAAGAAGGCTCTGCTTACGATTTGACCTTAGCTATTGGAATATTGGCTGCATCAAATCAAATAAAGAGTGCCAATATCGGAGAATATCTGATTATGGGTGAACTCTCTCTAGACGGAAATTTACAACCTATCAAAGGAGCCTTGCCAATTGCTATCAAAGCGAAGTCAGAGGGTTTCAAAGGCTTTATCCTCCCCAAACAAAATGCCCAAGAAGCCGCGATTGTAGAAGGATTGAAAGTATATGGAATAGAGAATATTACAGAGGTCATCTCTTTTTTTGACGGAAAGACTTCCTTGACCCCCACTGTAATCAATGTAAAAAAACAGTTTGAACAGACGTTGGAAAATCCTGAATTTGACTTTTCAGATGTCAAAGGACAAGAATCCATCAAACGCTCTATGGAAATTGCTGCGGCAGGAGGACACAACATCATTCTCATTGGCCCACCTGGTTCTGGAAAAACCATGCTGGCAAAAAGATTGCCAACCATCTTACCTCCCATGACACTGGAAGAGGCTTTGGAAACTACAAAAATCCACTCTGTTATCGGGGGTGTCAAAGAAAATTTTGGTTTGATGAGTGAACGTCCTTTTCGATCGCCACATCACACCATATCTGATGTAGCCCTTGTAGGTGGTGGACAATACCCACAACCTGGAGAAATCTCTATGTCACACAACGGTGTTTTATTTCTTGATGAACTTCCCGAATTCAAACGCACTGTTTTGGAAGTAATGCGGCAACCTCTTGAAGATCGAGAAGTTACGATTTCGAGAGCGCGTTTTACAGTTACCTATCCGAGTAGTTTCATGTTGGTAGCGAGTATGAACCCTAGTCCCAGTGGTTTTTTCAACGACCCAGATAGCCCAATGTCTTCAAGCCCACAAGAGATGCAACGCTACTTGAACAGAATATCCGGCCCTTTGTTAGACCGCATAGACATTCATATTGAAGTAACACCGGTCCCTTTTGAAAAACTAGCAGAAGCGCGCAAAGGAGAACCGAGCAAAGTTATCAGAGAACGGGTTACGATGGCGCGAAAGCAACAAATGGAGCGCTTTGCCCACTCTAAAAAAACGCATTACAACGCTCAAATGTCTGTCCAACAAATTCGAGAATTTTGCGGCTTAGAAAAGGCTTCCAAAGACCTTTTAAAATCTGCAATGGAACAGTTGAATTTGTCTGCGCGCGCTTACGATCGAATTCTAAAGGTAAGCCGAACAATTGCCGATTTAGACCAGCAAAAAAACATCCAACCCAACCATATAGGCGAAGCCATTCAATATCGGAGTTTGGACAGAGATGGATGGCTCGGGTAACTCGAAATTGAAAAACAATTTGCTTTTTAAGCCTAAAAATTTTAAATTAGAAGACTGCTTGTAAAAACTATTGTATTTAAAAAAAACTTGACTTTATGCTCCCTTTTCGAACAGAAATACGAAATTCTCCAAAAGAACAAACTTTGAAAATTTATTTGAGTGACATCGCTTTAGATATTGAACTACAAGGTTTGCTCGAAGAGATGGAAGGTGTCCGAATGGCAGAGGTACAGACCAGTATGAGTAGAAATAGAGTTCCTGAAAATTTGACTGTCTTTAGAGAAGATACCATTTCCATCAATGATTTAAAAGATAAGATTGATTTGTTTCTAAACCGTTTTTTTGAACAAGTAGACTCTTAAAAAAACAAACCCTCTTGGAATAATTTCCAAGAGGGTTTGTTTTCAATACTTGTAGCAAAGTGTGGTCTGCTAGATCCAATCGCTTTCCCTAGCAAATACTAATACCTATAGTATTCTGGCTTGTATGGCCCTTCTACTTTCACATCGATATAAGCGGCCTGTTCTTGGTTCAATTCATCCAGTTCTACACCTATCTTTTCCAAGTGCAAACGGGCAACTTTCTCGTCCAAATGTTTTGGCAACATGTACACTTCGTTTTTGTAAGCTTCCGAGTTTTGCCACAATTCCAATTGTGCCAATGTCTGATTTGTAAAAGAATTTGACATCACAAAACTTGGGTGACCCGTGGCACATCCTAGATTTACCAATCGGCCTTCAGCCAATACTAAAAACTCTTTTCCATCGATTGTGTATTGATCCACTTGAGGTTTGATTTCCACCTTCGTATCTCCGTAATTTCCATTCAACCAAGCCATGTCAATTTCATTGTCAAAGTGCCCGATATTACAAACAATCGCTTTGTCTTTGATTGCTTTGAAATGACGGTCAACAATGATGTCTTTGTTCCCTGTAGTGGTAATAACAATGTCTGCTCTCGAAATCACATTGTCCATCTTGCGCACCTCAAAACCATCCATCGCTGCTTGCAACGCACAGATTGGATCAATTTCAGTGACAATGACTCTGGCTCCTGCTCCTGCTAGAGATGCAGCAGTTCCTTTTCCTACGTCTCCATAACCGGCGACCAATGCCACTTTACCAGCCATCATGATATCGGTTGCTCTACGAATTGCATCTACAGCCGATTCTTTACAACCGTATTTATTGTCAAATTTTGATTTTGTAACGGAATCATTCACATTGATTGCCGGCATTGGCAAGGTTCCTTCTTTTACTCTATCATACAGACGATGTACTCCAGTTGTCGTTTCCTCAGAAAGTCCTTTGATTCCGGAAACCAATTCTGGATAGCGATCCAATACCATGTTTGTCAAATCACCTCCATCGTCTAGAATCATGTTCAACGGTTTCTTGTCTTCTCCAAAAAACAAGGTTTGCTCAATACACCAGTCAAACTCTTCTTCGGAAAGTCCTTTCCAAGCGTATACTGAAACTCCTGCAGCAGCAATAGCAGCAGCAGCTTGATCTTGTGTCGAAAATATGTTGCAAGAACTCCAGGTTACCTCTGCTCCTAAGTCTACCAATGTTTCGATCAAAACAGCGGTTTGAATGGTCATGTGCAAACATCCTGCGATACGTGCACCTGCCAAAGGTTTTTGTCCTTTGTATTCTTCTCTCAAACTCATCAACCCCGGCATTTCTGCTTCTGCCAAATGAATTTCTTTACGACCCCAATCTGCTAAATTGATGTCTTTTACCTTAAATTTTACGTATGTTGATGTTTGTGAACTCATAGTTCTTATATTTGTGAATTAGGAGGCAAAATTACGAAATACTTTTTGATTTCTACAATCTCTAAAACGTTAAAAAACAGAATGCTTTCTTTGTTCATCGTTTCATCTGAAAAGCATTCCACTACACTCAAAATTTTCATCGAAGAATGCCACTCGTAAAAAAAATTCATGTTGATCCAAGCACCCAGGTCTTTGTCTGGAAAATCACAGAATGTTTGGAAGCTTTGAAAACCATTTCACTGAAACCGGAAAGCTTACAACGTCTGGAAAAAATGCGATCTGAAGCACATCAAAAAGGATTTGTCAGTATCAGACATTTGATGAAAGTGGCAGGTTATTCAGATGACGATTTGTACTATACCAAGGACGGGAAACCTCATTTGAAAGATGGAAAACACGTCTCTATTACACACTCGTATGACTATTCTGCACTGATCGTTAGCACTCATTGTGTGGGCGTTGATATCGAAAAAAACAGGGATACTGTCAAACGCATTGCTTCAAAATTTATTGATTCTGAAAACACTTTTTTAAAGGAGGTCAACTTAATCGAACAACTGACGGTTATCTGGGGAGCCAAAGAGTCCTTGTACAAAATTCATCCAGATGGAGGCCTTTCGTTCAAAGAACACATGACCATTGATTCTTTTGATCTGAAAGACAACACAACAACAGGTTGGATTTCAAGAAATCATCTCAATAAATGCTACTCGATTTATTTTCACCAAATAGAGGGTTTCTCTCTCGTATATGCACTCCCTAAGTTTGATCGAACAAAAGAAAAGAATGCATAGTTTGCTCTAAAAGTTGGGAAACAATTTGAACTTATTTTCGATCAGACTTGTTTCTATTGTTTCGTGTCTTATTCCTATTGTGGTTGGAATTTCTATTTTGTCCTCTAGAGTTGCCTTGTTTTTTATTGGCATTTGGCGTTGGATTGTTCGTGGGTTCAAAACCCTCTACGACTTCGCTTTCTAAAGGTTCCCCCAACAGCTTTTCAATTTCCTTCACATAAGCTATTTCGTCCACATCAACCAAAGACAGGGCTTGCCCACTTGCTCCTGCTCTACCGGTTCTTCCAATTCTGTGTACGTAATCTTCAGGAACATTGGGCAATTCAAAATTGATTACATGAGGTAATAACGGAATGTCAATGCCTCGTGCTGCAATATCGGTTGCTACGAGTACTCGGATTTTTTGCGTTTTAAATCCCGCCAAAGCCTTCGTCCGTGCAGCTTGACTCTTATTACCATGTATTGGTGCCGCTGTAATTCCCGCTTTTACCAATTTCTCGCTCAAACGATTCGCTCTGTGTTTGGTTCTGGTAAAAATCAATACCTGTTTCCAGTTTCCATCCCCAATCAATTTGATGGTAAGGGCTACTTTTTTCTCTTTGTCAACACGATATGTTTTTTGATTTACTTTTTCTGCAGTAGTGTTTTCTGGTGTGGCACTAATTTCCAACGGGTTGTTTAAAATTTCAGATGCCAACTTTTTGATTTCTTTGGAAAACGTCGCTGAAAACAATAAATTTTGACGCTTTTTAGGCATCAATGCAATGATTTTTTTGATATCTCTTAAAAACCCCATGTTCAACATTTGGTCTGCCTCGTCCAAAACCAATATTTCTATTCGTTTCAAAGACAAAGCTTTTTGACTCTCCAAATCCAACAAACGTCCTGGTGTTGCAACAACAATATCTACTCCTGAACGAAGAGCGCTTATTTGGGGTTTGGCATTCACACCGCCAAAAATGACGGTTGATCTGATGTCCAGATACTGGCTATAACTTCGCACATTGTCATAAACTTGTGCTGCTAGTTCTCTGGTTGGGGTAAGTACCAATGCTCGAATTGGTCTGAACTTTTCTTTTTTGGTGGCTGCTAAATTTTGCAACATTGGCAAGGTGAACCCTGCTGTTTTTCCAGTTCCTGTTTGGGCAGAGGCCAATACATCTGCTCCTTTTAATATGGTTGGTATTGTTTTTTCTTGAATGGGGGAAGGACTTGTATATCCTTGTTTATCAACTGC
>Ga0233438_10002079_pt1 | contig 20705 bp, 13 predicted proteins | sample SI_123_September_FD_182720 | JGI IMG/M metagenome (GOLD analysis project Ga0233438, IMG submission 182720) | Seawater microbial communities from Saanich Inlet, British Columbia, Canada - SI_123_September2016_10_MG | ecosystem: Environmental > Aquatic > Marine > Inlet | place: Canada: British...
GTTAAGAAAATTATAGATATAGAGGATAATAGTGTACTTATAAAAAAAGATATAGTACCTGTTAGTCGTTCAAAAAAATCTGAATTAATGGAGCGTTTAGATTTATTGTAAAATTTTTAATTTTTGTGACACTTACTTTCCAATACAGAAATTAGAAAAGATATGTCCTAAAATATCTTTATCTAGGTCGTATTCTCCAGTAATATTTCCAAGATGTCTTAAACATTCTCTAATGTCTATTGAGAACAGGTCTGTAGAGATTTTTAAATCAATTCCTTCTTGCACAGAGTTAATAGCATTAAGCGCATTATTTAATGCTTCAAAATGGCGAGAATTAGTAACGATCGTTTCATTATTACTTAAGGCACCTTTGTTAACCAAAGAAGTTAATTCTTTAAGTAGGGTAGTAATCCCAATTTTTTCTTTAGCCGAAAGAAGAAGAATGTCTTTCACACTTGTAGTAATCTCTTTTCTTAGTTTCTCTGGTAAAGAATCAATTTTATTAGCAATTAATAATAGTCGTTTATTGGGAAAACGATTTTTAATAGTTTCAATTTCTTCTAGAAAAAAACTTTTAGAGTCAGCAAACTTATTAGAATCTATAAGAAAAATTAATAGTTGAGCATTCTCTGCTTTTTCAAAAGTCTTTCTTATACCTATACTTTCAACAATGTCATTAGTTTGTCTAATACCGGCTGTATCTATAAATCTAAAAGCAACTCCTTCTATTATCAATTCATCTTCAATAGCATCTCTTGTGGTACCAGCTATTTCTGAAACAATGGCTTTTTCTTCATTAAATAATGAATTAAGTAACGTTGATTTTCCTACATTAGGTTCTCCAATAATAGCAACTGGTATACCATTTTTCATTGCATTTCCAAAAGAAAAACTATCTATTAATTTTTTTAAAACTGAAGAAATAGTAACAACTAATTCTTTAAATTTAGTTCTATCTGCAAACTCTACATCCTCTCCAGAAAAATCTAATTCTAATTCGATTAGAGCAGCAAAATCTAATAATTTAGTTCTAAGGTCCTTTAATTCATTTGTGATTCCACCTCTCATTTGCTGAATTGCTAATTGATGAGAGGCTGAGGAGTTAGAAGCGATAACATCTGCTACAGCTTCTGCTTGACTAAGATCCATTTTTCCGTTGAGAAATGCTCTCATAGTAAACTCTCCATTGTCTGCCATTCTACAACCATTTTTAAGAAATAGTTGAATGATTTCTTTTTGTATATAAGAAGATCCATGACAAGATATTTCAACTATATTTTCTCCTGTGTAAGAGCTCGGATTTTTAAAAACAGACACCAATACCTCATCTATTATTCTATTGTTCTCAATAATATGTCCTAAATGGATGGTGTGAGTTTTTTGATTCTTTAGTTTTTTACCGCTAATTGAATTAAATTTTTTAGAGACTATATTAATAGCGTCTTCACCCGAAATTCGAATTACAGAAATAGCTCCTATACCAGAGGGTGTTGCTAATGCTATGATAGAATCATTTTGAATCATATTGCAAATATACAAGGTTCATAGGTTTTATAAGATAATTGTAACAAGTAGTTCCTAGGAGCGTCAAATAGTTATATTTTAAAAAACATGATGAAAGAAAATAAACAATTATTAGTAATTATCCATTTGAGTCAATTTTTAGATTTTATTACTGGAATAGGAGGTTTTGTTGTACCACTAATTATTTGGCTATTAAAAAAAGATGAAATTTATGAATTAGATTATCATGGTAAAACTATATTAAACTTTAGAATCTCTATGTTTATTTATACACTAATATGCATTCCTTTTGTTTTTTTGTTTGGAGTTGGTATTTTAGGATTTATAGTTTTAGGATTTATATACTTGATTTTTCCTATAGTAAATGCAGTTAGAGCTAGTAATAACCAAATACCACATTATCCACTTAGTATTAAGTTTATAAAGTAATTTAAATAATAGATTGATTTATGTAGTCTTTATAATCTTCAAAAAATGATTCGAACTTAGACATAGATTCTAGATAAAAGAGGTAACATTCTTTCCAAGTTTGTTTGTTGTAAATACTAAATTTACTTTGATGTAATTGGTAAATTCTATGTATTCTTTTTCCTGAGTCTAATTCATATTCTCCATCAAAAAGTACATTTAGCTTATAATCACGTTCCAAAATGTTTTTTAATGACAACAATTGTTCAAATAATAAGTCATTGGCAATCTTATCTGGATGCTCAAGATCCAAGACTACCATGGCCTTTTTTCTATCTGCAACAAATTTAAAACTCAACCCTTTAATTTTGGTATTATAAAGTATCCATTTTCTGGGAAAAGATTTTCCAAAACTAGTCCAAAACTCCTTTCTTAATAATGTAGATTGCTCTTTACTAAACACAAATTAGAGTATAAGTTTAAAAAATAGGGTTTTATTAACCATGAACCGTTGCTTTGGTGCCTCTAGATTTCATCATTTCTGCTTCAAAAGCTAACAAGCTTTTCCATTTTTCATCTACAATTTTTCTATCCATATATTTTCTAGCATATCTTAAAAACAACGCGTAATGATTTGCTTCTGACACCATTAAATCTTTGTAAAATTTTGAAAGTTCTTCATCTTGCATGTTTTCAGAAAAAACTTTAAAACGCTCACAACTTCTAGCTTCAATGAGAGCAGCTACTAGTAATCTGTTTATCAAAGCAGTTTGTCTATCTTTTGTTTTTGGGAAGAATTTTTGTAATGACTTAGCATAGTCGTTGTGTTGTTCTCTTCCTAATACAAAGCCTCTTTTTATCATTAACTGATGAACCATCCTAAAATGTTCTAATTCCTCAATGGCAATATCACTCATATCTTTTACTAAATCTGTCTCCTCCGAATAGTTTATAATGATAGAAATAGCATTAGCAGAAGCCTTTTGCTCTGCGAATGCATGATCAGTTAGTATTTGTTCTAAATTATCTTCAGCAATTTCAGCCCAAGATGTAGACGTTTCAAATTGTAGTCCTAGCATTTACGATATAATTTGTTTTAACTTTAATCTAAGATTATTTAATTTTTTTTTAAAATCTATGACTTCAGTAGTGAAGCTAATTCTTTTCCATAATTAATAAATGCTATGGTTTCATCTGTTCGAGCTAGCTTTATTTTATCAAAAATAACTATAGATTCTCCATTGCTTTCTAAATGATAAATCTGATGATTTTCAAAAAAGTGAATAATTTTTTCTGTAAAAAAAGATCTAATCTCAGATTCATTTTCTCCCATTAGTAAGAATTTTTTTGAGAAATCTGGATACATTTCAAAATCAATATCTTTATATCCAGTAAAAGCCATCACACGATCAAATATTTTTCCTAGCACTCCTTCTTTTTCCATAGTAAAAATGGGTAGTTTTTTATCTAATTTTAATACCATTAGAGTTGTGTTGAAGGTTTCAGCAGTAAAAGCTTTACCCTCATTAAAAGTTACATCTGCAATTTCCCAAGATACCCCTAAATCTTCATAGGTACCTTTTAGACAATTGTATTTACTTTCTATAGGTCTAATTTCAAAGAAATGGAATTTTTTTAAGTAAATAGTATTCCAATCAACTTGACTTGTATATAGATAATCTTTCTCAGTTGCTAAATTTCGTAATCGTTTTTGTCTTTGAGATAATTTTTTAGAAGAATTATTTAAACTGATTTTTAAAGCCCTATTATATGTTGTAGAGGAAACATGAGAATCTAGCCCCGTAATGAATACTCTACCGCCAGAATCTCTCTGAGATTTAAGGAATTCAACTAGATAATCCATGTAGGTAATGCCAACCAGCCTTGTTTCTGATAAATCAATATTAACATTAGCTCCAGAAGGGATTTGAGCTACTAGATTGTCAACTTTTAGAATACCTAAAAAGTTTGCTATTCCTCTAATTTTTAAATCAAAGCTTCCATCATTAAGCTTTACCAATTTAGTACGAGATTTGTAAATCATCCTGAAAAATTGAGGTATGGATAGTCTTGCTAAAAGCATATGAGTAATTAAGGCCAATAATAAACCACCTAATAAACCAATTAATAGATTGGTGTAAAGGGTAAGAATCATTGTTCCTATAAAGAAAATAAGTTGCTCAGTTCCTTGGCTGTATGCTTTTTTGAAAACAGCAGGCGATGCTAATTTAAACCCAGTATATACCAATAAGATAGCAAAAGCAGATAAAGGTACTTTTCTCATAATGGGACTTAAAGCCACAATAAAAAGAAGTAATAATATTCCTTGATACATATTAGACCATTTTGTTTTGGCACCGTTATGAATATTTACTGTACTTCTTATGATTACTGCAATTATTGGCAAACCACCTATAAGGCCAGCTACCATAGTGCTTAAACCAATCCCTGTTAGATCTTTATTTAGGTCAGTTTTTCTTTTGTAGGGGTCAATTTTATCAACAGCTTTGGCAATTGCAAGTGACTCAATACTTGTTATAATCAACATAGAAAATACAGTCGTCCAAAATTCAATAGTATTAATTTTATTAAAATTAGGATGCATAATAGAATCCATAATATTATCTGGAATGTCGAGCAGTAAATGAGGACCTATTTCATAGGTTTTACCTAGAAATGAAAGTGTTTGTTGATCAAAGAAGTTAAAAAGGTATGCAAAAGGAATAGAAAGAGCTATAACCCACATTGGAGCCGGTAAAAAATGAAAAAAACGGTAACTTATTTTGGAGTGAAGTAATAATAAAAATAATCCTGTAAACGAAATAAGTATGACAAAAGGATTAGCTTGAGGTAAATATAAAACTGCATCTATAAGGTTTTGTATAATACTAGGACTATCAGAATGAGTTCCCATTGCTACATGAATCTGTTTAGCAAATATGATAATTCCAATTGCTGCTAGAATACCATGTATTACTGAACTATGGAAAACTTCTGCTAATCTTCCCAATTTTAATATTCCTAATAACATTTGAATTGCACCAGAAACAACAACTGCTGCTAAAACATAATTAAAGGCTTGACCTGAACCATCATCCATCAAAGCAATACCTAAAAGTATAACTCCAATAACACCTTTTGCAGGTCCGTTAACTGATATGTGACCACCTCTGTAAAGTGTTGTGACTATTCCTCCAACTACAGCTGAAAAAATACCTGACATGGCAGGTGCTCCTGCTGCCAAAGCAATACCTAATGAAAGAGGTAAAGCGATGAGCGCTACACTTATAGCAGCAATTAAATCACTTTGCCAATTTTCAATTAATCCCTTAATACCAGTTTTGGGTTTTATTTGCATATAATTGATTATCTAATAGATTTAAATATAAAACTAAATAGCTAAAATACTAAATATCCATTACTGTATTGATTAACTTTTATCTGTTTTGGGTTAAATATTAAAAAATAATTTTAAGTATTAAAAAATACATTTCATAGTGCCCTTAAATAGAAGCTTGTAAAATAATTATTTTAATATTCAAGAATATTTTTTGTGCATGTATTTTTGTATTTTTAATGAAATAATATTTAGTATGTTAGAATTAGCAGGAATAATTATTTTAGGAATATTAGCACAGTGGTTTGCCTGGAGATTTAAAATTCCAGCTATTCTTCCATTGATATTAATTGGGCTTTTGGTAGGTCCAATAGCAGCAGAGTTTTTAACAGATGATCATACAAAGTATATAGAACCTGTTTGGAATGGTAGCAAAGGATTGTTTCCTGGCGATGGTTTGTATTATTTTGTTTCATTGGCTATAAGTATTATATTATTTGAGGGTGGATTAACCTTAAAAAGAGATGAAATAAAAAATGTTGGGCCGGTAATAACAAAATTAATTACCCTAGGATCAGCAGTTACTTTTTTTGGAGCTGGTTTTTTAGCGCATTTTATCTTTGAGCTAAATTGGGAATTGTCTTTTTTGTTTTCTGGATTAATTATAGTTACAGGACCTACGGTTATTACACCTATTTTAAGGAATATTCCACTAAAAAAAGATATCTCTACTGTCTTAAAATGGGAAGGAATTCTCATAGATCCAATAGGTGCGTTAGTGGCAGTATTGGTATTTGAGTTTATAAGTGTGGGTGGTGATAGTGGTTTTACTAAAACAGCATTATCTGAATTTGGGAAAATTATACTATTTGGAACTTCTTTTGGTTTCACTTTTGCCCATGCACTTACCTTTGTGATTAATAAAAAATGGATTCCTCATTATTTATTAAATGTGGTCTCTTTGTCTACAGTTTTACTTGTTTTTGTAGAATCAGAAATATTTGCACATGAATCAGGTTTATTGGCTGTTGTAGTGATGGGAATGGTTCTTGGAAATGGCAAATTAAAAAATTTAAAGGAGCTATTGTACTTTAAAGAATCATTGAGTGTTTTATTAATTTCTATTCTATTTATTCTTCTGGCTGCAAATATTAATATGGAGGATTTAATGCTTTTATATAATTGGAAAACAGCAATTCTTTTTTTTCTTATAGTACTTGTTGTTAGGCCATTAGGTGTGTTTATCAGTACTTATAATTCAAATTTAAAATTTAACGAAAAGTTATTTATAAGTTGGGTTGGCCCTAGGGGTATAGTTGCAGCTGGTATAGCTTCTCTTTTTGGAAGTAAACTACTAAAACAAGGAGTAGAAGGAGCAGAATACATAACGCCTTTGGTATTTATGATAGTTCTTGGAACTGTTTTATTAAACGCAACGACTGCTCGTTTATTTGCAAAAATCATTGGAGTATTTTTGAATTCTTCCGATGGAATTTTAATTGTTGGAGCCTCAAAATCTTCAAGACTTATAGCTGAATACATTCAAAATCTTGGAAAAAGAGTAGTCTTAATAGATGCCAATTCATCTTTTATAGAACAAAGTAGCAACATGGGGTTGGAAGCTTATTCAGTAAATGTATATGATGATGATCTTTCAAACAATATTGAGTTGAATGATATCGGTTACTTAATAGCACTTACAGGTAGTGATGCAGTTAATAAATATGCATTATTAAACTTCTCTCCTATATTTGGAGAACGTGGAGCATATAGATTAGCTACAGCTGATGAAGTTAAGAATCAAAATTTTGATAATGAAAAACATTTTTTTACTCCCAAAGATGATTTTATAAATTTAAGTGAAGCAGCTAGAGATTATCCAACTATTCATGAGATAGCTATTTCAACAGAAAACGAATTTAATGAAACATTAGAAAAACTTCATAATCAAATAGAATCTGTACCATTATTTGTTAAAACAATAGATAATAAAATATACACCCTTTCGGATTTTTATTCTAGGCAGCTAACAAAAAAAGATATTATGCTGGTTTACCTTGGAAATAAAATATAAATAGGATTATAGATCTAGTTGAAAAGTGTCTTTTAAGTCTTTAAGAAAAGCATTTTTTTCTAGAAGTTTGTTATACTTTTCTTGAGGAGTATATGCAAACTTCTTTTCTATTGTTTCATTAACTACAATGTTTAAAGAAATACCGTAGTTGTTGAGAGACTCCCTAATAAATTTTATTAGTTTTGGTTTTACTTGTTTTAACTGATCTTCCATTAACTTATTAGGCAAAATAAACTGAATATGAAAGTTTTCTTGACATGTTGGAATGTCTGTAGCTAAAATAGAAGCGATACTTTTTTCGCCTTTTTTAATTAAAAATTTTTGAAAGTCTTTCCAAGCTGTTTGTAATTCACTTTCTGTAAAGGGCTTTCTCGGGTAATCATCATAATTAATATCAGTAGTATTTTTTTTAATTTCTTTTTTATGATGAATACTTTTTAAAGAAAGAGAATTACTTCTTCTTTTTATATTTTTTAAAATTGGTGGTTTGGATATTTGAGTAGTTGATGCTAAAGGCTCTTTATCGACAACCTTTGGTGGTATTTTAAGATCGTCTTTAACTTTAAGGTCTGGTATTATTTCCTTTTTTAAGCGGGGTGAGATAGAAGTAAAAAATGTAGCTGGAATTATATAGTTAGATGGTTTTTTTTTTTCGCCATCGAAAGTGATGGAGGCAATTTGCATCAAAGTTAATTCAACTAAAAGTCGTTGATTTTTACTTATTTTATAATTTAATTCGCATTGGTTGGCTTTTTCTATAGATTGTATGAGAAAGCTTATAGACGCTTTAGAGGATTGATTTAAATACTTCTTTTTAGCATTATCACCAACTTCAAGTAAGTTGATAGTTGCCTTGTCTTTGGCGACTAATAAATCCCTAAAGTGAGAAGCTAGTCCACTAATAAAATGGTGCCCTTCAAATCCTTTAGACAAAATTTCATTAAAGTTATTTAACACATCAGGAATCTTATTTTCTAATAACAAATCTGTCATTGTAAAATAAGTATCATAGTCTAGGACATTTAAATTTTGAGTTACAGCCTCACGAGTTAGATTTTTTCCAGAAAAACTAATAACTCTATCAAAAATTGAAAGAGCATCTCTCATAGCTCCATCAGCTTTTTGTGAAATTATGTGTAAGGCATCATCATCTGCTTCGATGTTTTCTTTTTCAGCTATTTTCTTTAAATAATTTTTTGTGTCTAAAACAGTTATTCTCTTAAAATCAAATATTTGGCAACGTGATAAAATTGTGGGAATAATTTTATGTTTTTCTGTAGTAGCTAAAATAAATATGGCATGAGCTGGAGGTTCTTCTAATGTTTTTAAAAAAGCATTAAAAGCCGCTTGCGATAACATGTGAACTTCATCTATAATATAGACCTTATATTTTCCGGTCTGAGGAGGTATTCTTACTTGATCTGTTAAACTCCTAATATCATCTACCGAGTTATTGGAAGCAGCATCTAATTCAAATATATTAAAAGCAAAGTCTTCATCATTAGATTTAACCCCTTCTTCATTAATTCTTTTTGCTAAAATTCTAGCACAAGATGTTTTTCCAACACCTCTAGGTCCAGTAAAAAGAAGAGCTTGAGCTAAATGATTATTTTTAATGGCATTCTCTAAAGTATTAGTTATCGCTTGTTGCCCAATAACATCCTCAAAGAATTGAGGTCTATATTTACGTGCAGAAACGATAAAATGCTCCATAATCTAAAGAATAAATTTTGTCTAACAAATGTAAGTATCTACCTTAGTATTTACAATATGCTTTCTTAATAAAAGACTAAAGTTGTAAACAAATTGTAAGAATCATTTAATTTTTAGACTACACAATAAATTAATAAATTTCATTTATGAAAAATCAACAAAGTATACTGGCTATCATCTTAGTTTTTTTAATCTTAATTACATATGGTTTCACCAGAGAGGCAGAACAAAATGAATATCAAGTAAATAAAATTGGTGACTCAGATAAAGTAGCCTATTTTGCAAGTGGCTGTTTCTGGTGTGTAGAAGCAATTTTTGAAAGTGTAGAAGGAGTTAATGAAGCTATTTCAGGGTATGCTGGGGGGTTCACTAAAAATCCTACTTACAGATCTATAGGGACCGGAAGAACAGGCCACGCAGAAGCAGTAGCTGTTTATTATAATCCAGAAATTGTTACTTTTAAAACTCTCGTAGATGTTTTTTTTGGATCACATGATCCTACCACAAAGAACGGTCAACATCCAGATTATGGCAGTCAGTATAGGTCGATTGCATTTTATAATACCTTAGATGAAAAGAAGCTCATAGAGGCAGCTATTCAAAAATTAAACAATGAAATATACAATAATAAAATAGTGACAGAGGTAACAAAGTTGTCAGTTTTTTACGAAGCAGAGGACTATCATCAAAATTATGAAAAACGAAATCCATATGATCGATATGTTAGAAATGTATCTATACCAAGATTAAAGCGGTTTCAGAAAAAGTTTCCTGAGTTACTGAAGGCAACACATTAAAAATAAATTTTTTACTACTGATCTTCCAATAAAACATAAACAATGTTCATGGAAAACTTGGTTTTATTACTGTTAGATTCATTACAAGATCTATGATTAGTTAGATGTTCTAATGAATTATTTTTCATATGAGAATTTTTTGAAATGGTACTTTTATTATAATTCTCTGAATTTGAAAAGAGTAATGGTATATTAGGTAATATTCTATAATCTAAAACATACTCAAAATTATTTATCATGTTTTTTGAATTATAACTTCCTGGATTCATGTAGCCATTTTTAATATCACTAGAACTACCAGCATGTCCAGCTATATATTTATCATTTATAGATGGTGGTGATAGACTTCCGTCTTTACTTACATAAATGTTATTTCTTCCATTTAAATTATCAGCTATTGAAAAATCCTGACTATAATCTTTGTTTAAACTATACTTATCGTTTATTCCATTGTTTGGAGTATGTTGCTTAATCTCAAGTAGATTTAATGGAATATTAGTTAAAGATGTTATGTCAGCATCATTCATATTTTCTTGAGACCAATATGTTTTCCCATTGGGATTTTTTTCTTTGTTTCTTCCAATTGCATACAAATCCCATTTAACTGTAGAGGTAATTTTAATAGTAGTGGCAGCATTTTTTATAATACCATCATGATATTGTTTGTCTTTATCAAAGACAAAGTCTATTTGATCTGGAGAGCTCATTTCTAACTGAAGTATTGGTTTTAGATCTAACGTTACTGATACTGATTCTTGTTCCGAATTTTGAGAATTACATTCATTAGAATAATTAAATACACTAATAATCAACATAAATTTTAAAAAAGTTTTCATAAGATTTGATATTAAAGATTTATACTATTTTCAACTACTGCTTATTTCTTTTTGAAAAAGTAGCTATCAATAACATTCAAGTCTTTCTTAGAAAAATTCGATGTAGGGTTTATGTAATAGTTGCCAAGTCATGTTACTCAGGTAAATAAATACCAATAAAGAAAACAATACAGTATTATTTAGGAGTAGGGTAGGGTGTGTTTACAGATAGTCTTAAAAACCAAATGGGAGAAGTGAAGTATTTAATTTTACTATCCATTTCACTAAAATTATTTTAGTGATGCTATGATTGTTTTAAACAATAAACTATCAGAATAATGAGGTTAATTATAATTTTAACCATCATGATTTCTTGTAGTTATATCTTAATTTTTAGGGATAGAAAGGGTTGGGTTGGTAGAAGCGTTTCTATTAAAATACTACTTTAATAAAAGCTCTAACTCATATTAAACTAAAATAGTTAATTAAATAAATCTGAGTATAGGTATAAATACCTGTTTTTTTTTGATAAAAAAAACGCTGCAATTTGCAGCGTTTTATTTAATTATTTACCCTCTATATATCTTTTCATACAAGTCATCATAAATATTTTTAATTACTTCTCGTTTCATCTTCATGGTAGGTGTTAGATGACCATCATCTATTGTCCATTCATTTGGGGTTAATTCAAACTTTTTAATTTGTTCCCATTTTCCAAAGTTCTTATTGCATTGATCTACCTCTATTTGAATTCTATCGATGATAATTTGAGCACTAGCAATTTCTTTACAAGAGGTTCCTATTTTATGACCTTTTCTTTCAATCCAATCTCTGATAAATACAAAGTTTGGTTGTATTAAAGCAGCTGGCATTTTTTCATTCTCACCAACTACCATAACTTGTTCTATAAATAAAGATTGCTTTAAATCTCCTTCAAGAAGCGGTGGAACAATGTATTTACCTCCAGAGGTTTTAAACATTTCTTTTGTTCTACCTGTAATTTTTAAAAATCCATCTGCATCTATTTCTCCTTTATCTCCTGTATGGAAATAACCATTTTTAATTACCTCTGCTGTTTTTTTCGGGTCTTTGTAATACCCTTGCATTACATTTGGTCCTTTTACTAAAATTTCACCATTTTCAGCAATTTTCACTTCCACATGTTTTAAAATTCGGCCTACAGTACCAACTCTGAAACCACGAACACCATTTTGTTCCATAAAGCTAACAGATGTTACTGGCGATGTTTCAGTTAATCCATATCCTTCCATAATTGGCATTCCTGCAGCGGCAAAAACTCTGGTTAATCTTTGTTGTAAAGCAGAAGCTCCAGATACCATTAATTTAAGTTCACCTCCTAAGGCTGCTTGCCATTTTGAGAAAATTAGTTTACGAGCTAATCCTAATTGTTTTTCATACCACCAACCATTGGCACCATAAGGTTCATATTTTAAACCAAGATCAACTGCCCAAAAAAACAATTTCTTTTTAATACCGGTTAATTCTTGTCCTTTTAAGACAATACTATCATATATTTTTTCATACAACCTTGGAACAGCTGTTAATACCTGGGGCTTAATTTCTTGTGCATTTTCAACTAATTTTTCTACCCCTTCAGCAAAATAGATCTCTACACCACAATATTGGTATAAATAAAGTATCATACGTTCAAAAATATGACATACAGGAAGAAAACTTAGGGCTTTGTCGTTTCCTTTGGTTAATGGAACACTTTCTTCACTTGTTAAAACATTTGATACAATATTTCCGTGTGATAACATGACTCCTTTGGGTCTTCCAGTAGTTCCAGAAGTGTAAATAAGCGTTGCTAAATCCTCACTTTTTACTGCATCTTTTCTAGCTTCCACTTCATTTTGATTTGAAGTATCTTTCCCAAGCTCTAGGAGTTCCTTCCAATTTTTTTCATCAGATATCTCATCAAAAGTATACACCTCTTTAAGCTTTGTGTTTCCTTTAATTTTATTGATTTTTTCTACAATTGAAACATCAGATACAAAACAATAAATAGATTCAGAATGATTTAGAACATATTCATAATCTTCTTTAGATATGGTAGGATATATGGGTACATTTTGAGCACCGGTTTGAAGAATTCCTATATCTACAATGTTCCATTCGGTTCTATTTGTGGTAGAAATAACAGCAATTTTATCATTGGCCTTAACTCCTAGGCGAAGCAAGGCTCTACTGATGGTATTTGCCTTATTTATGTACTCTTCACTTGAAGTTGATACCCATTTGTCCCCGTATTTAGTAACCAAAGCATTTTTTAGGTTGTATTTTTTTTGGGAAAAGTAAGGGAAGTCAAATAATCTGGTTATTTCTAAAGACATAAAGTAATTTTAATTTTTATATAAGTTATGAAGCCAAATTACAAAAAACCAATAGATTTCACAATATGATATTTTTGGGTGTTATTTCTTAAAGATTATATATTTTGTCGTATAAATTTTTATGCTTTTCTAAAATTATTTTTCTTTTCATTTTAAGAGTTGGTGTCAGGTGACCAGATGTTGCAGTCCATTCTTCCTTGGTGATTTCAAATTTTTTAATTTGTTCCCATTTTCCAAAATCTTTGTTGCATATATCTATTTCTTGTTGAATTCTACTTCTTAATTCTTTATTGTCTTGCAAATTATTAATCTTATATCCTTTTCTTTTTATCCATTCATTCACGTATTCGAAGTTTACTTGAATAAGAGCGGCAGGCATTTTTTGAGCTTCACCAATAACCATTACTTGTTCTATAAAACGAGATTTTTTTAATTGACTTTCTATAACAGTTGGAGCAATATATTTTCCTCCTGAGGTTTTAAAAATTTCTTTTTTTCTGTCTGTGATTTTTAAAAAACCTTCGGAGTCAATTTCTCCAATATCTCCAGAATGGAGATATCCATCTTTAATTGTTTCTGCTGTTAAGTCTTCTCTTTTGTAGTAACCTTGCATTATACAATGTCCTTTCATTAAAATCTCACCATCATCTGCTATTTTAATTTCTATTCCTTTTAAAGGTTTTCCAACGGTGCCTATTTTCAAAGAATTATTTCTCAAATCATTTAATGTAGCTCCAGGTGAAGATTCGGTCATTCCATATCCTTCATAAACTGGGATGCCAGCTGCGGTAAAAACTTTAATTAACCTCGGTTGAAGTGGGGCACTTCCGGAGATCATAAATTCTAAATTATTACCTAGTGCTTCTTGCCATTTTACAAAAATTAGTTTTCTTGCTATCTTTAATTTAAAGTGATACCAAGATCCGTTTTTTTCATAAGGTTCATATTTTTCTCCTAACGCTAAGGCCCAAAAGAAAAGTTTTTTCTTTAAACCGGTTAAATTGCTTCCTTTATCTACAATTTTATCAAATATTTTTTCTAATAATCTTGGAACAACTGCCATCATGCTAGGTTTAACTTCTCTTATGTTATCACCTAATAACTCAATACTTTCTGCAAAATAGGTGCTAAAACCCATCATTTGCGAATAATAACCAGCTGTTCTCTCAAACACATGACTTACAGGTAGGTAACTGATTGTTTTTTTACCAGGACCTTCAATATTTAATCTATCTGCAGTTGCTTTAATATTTTCAACAATATTGTGATGAGATAACATAACCCCTTTAGGAGTACCAGTAGTTCCAGAAGTATAAATAATTGTTGCTAAATCTTTTGGTTTAATAGATTTTTTTAACTCCTCTACCTTAGTTTGTGATGTTTCATCTTTTCCCAGCTTTAAAAAAGATTCCCAACCTATATCTGATTGCTTATCTATTCTATACACTTCTTTTAGCTGAGTTTTATCTTGAACTTTTTTAACTTTTTCGTAGATATCATCACCAGCAATAAAACAATACTTAGAATCTGAATGATTTAATACAAATTGATAATCCTTTTCTGATAATGTGGCATATAAAGGAACATTTTGTGCACCAATCTGTAAAATACCGATATCCAAAAAATGCCATTTAGGTTGATTTACTGGAACTATGATAGCAACTTTATCATTAGGTTTTAATCCTAATTTTAATAAAGACCTGCTTACATTATTAGAAATAGTAATAAAATCTTGACTTGAGTAACTTTTCCAGTTGTTTTTGTCTTTATAGACTAATGATTTTTCTTGTGGATAATTATTTTTTTGATAATCTATACAATCAAAAACACGTGTTATTTTATTTGTCATGGTGATGTTATAAGATGGCAAGATAAAAAAAATAGGTTTCATTTCTGAAACCTATGTTTATTGATGATAAATTCGTCCCCCGATAAATTTTATCATTCAATACTTAGTACCAACAAAATAACAAAAATGTAGTCATATTATAGTACGTATAAATACTTGTTTTTTATTTTTTTGAATCAATCCATTTTTTAGCATTTTCAAAAGCTTCTAACCATGGTGAAACTTCGTCTTTTCTTCCTTCTGGGTAGTGAGCCCAATTCCATTGAAAAGTAGATCTTTCTATGTGTGGCATTGTGGCTAAATGTCTTCCTGTTTTGTCACACATCATTGCTGTATTAAAATCTGAACCATTTGGATTATGAGGATACTCTTGATAACTATACTTAGCTACGATATTGTATTTATCTTCCTCATAAGGTAATTTAAATTTACCTTCTCCATGAGATATCCAAACACCTAGTGTTGCACCTGCCATACTAGATAACATAACAGAGTTGTTTTCTTGAATTTTTACAGATGTAAATGCACTTTCATGTTTCTTAGAATCATTATAAGTCATTTTTCCATGAATGTCATGGTCTGGGTTTATTAAATCCAACTCCATCCATAATTGGCATCCATTACAAATCCCTACACTCAAAGTATCTTTTCTTTCAAAAAAGGATTTTAGCGCTTTATTGGCTTTTTCATTGTATAAGAAAGCACCTGCCCAACCTTTAGCAGATCCAAGAACATCAGAATTAGAAAATCCACCAACGGCTCCAATAAACTGAATGTCCTCTAATGTCTCTCTACCAGAAATTAAATCCGTCATATGAACATCTTTTACATCAAAACCAGCCAAATACATAGCATTTGCCATTTCTCGTTCAGAATTACTTCCTTTTTCTCTGATAATAGCGGCTTTGGGTTTGGTAGTGGTTTTGTCTATAATTGGTAAAATTCCTGTAAAATTTTCAGGAAATTTATAATGTAAAGCTTGTTTTTTAAAGTTATTAAATCGATGCTTAGCCAATCCGTTAGCTGTTTGTTTTTGATCTAATAAAAAAGAAGTAGTATACCAAGTGTCTCTTTGTTCTGAAACATTTAAAGAAAAAGTGTCTTCATGGTTTATTATTGTTAATACTTCTTCCTTTACAACAGTACCAATCGTAAAAAATTCGATATGTTGATCTGTTAGGGTTTTTTCTATTTGAGGATCAGCTTGAAAAATAATTCCAGCATTTTCTGAAAATAATACTTTTATGGAATCTTTTTCAGATAAAGAGGTAAGGTCTATGTTTGCACCAATATTGTTATCTGCAAAACACATTTCAAGTAAAGTTGTAATTAAACCTCCTGAGGCAATATCATGCCCTGAGTAAATTTTATCGTCTTTTATTAAATTTTGAATAGTGTTAAACGTATTTTTTACAAAAGCTGAATTTTTAATATCAGGAGCTTCGTTACCAATCGTATTTAAAACTTGATTAAATGAACTTCCTCCTAATTTGTATGAATCTTGAGATATGTTTATATAATAAATAAAGCTGTTATTATGTTTCAAAACAGGTTCAACAACTTTACTTATTTGATCACAATTAGCAGCAGCTGATATAATTACTGTTCCTGGTGAGATTACTTCTTCATTAGAATATCTTTGTTTCATAGATAAAGAATCTTTACCTGTTGGAACATTGATCCCTAAATCTATTGAAAAATCAGAAATTGCTTTTACTGCCTCAAATAATCTAGCGTCTTCACCTTCATTTTTGCATGGCCACATCCAATTTGCAGAAAGAGAAATACTTTTTAAATTATCTTTTAATGGAGCCCAAATCATATTTGTTAGTGCTTCAGCGATAGAATTTCTACTCCCAGCACCAGGGTTTATTAATCCAGAAATAGGTGAGTGGCCAATAGCAGTAGCTACCCCTTCTTTTCCATTATAATCTAAAGCCATTACACCTACATTATTTAGAGGAATTTGTAAAGCACCAACACATTGTTGTTTAGCAACTTTTCCACCTACGCATCTATCTACTTTATTTGTAAGCCAATCTTTACAAGCAACAGCCTCTAGTTGAAGAACTTGTTCCAGGTAAATTTGTAAATTTTTTGTTTTGTATCTAGAGTTCTTGTAGTTTCTTTTTATGGTAGTATCAGACATGATGGTTTTAGGAGAACTACCAAACATATCTTCCAATGCTAGGTCCATTGGGGTATCTCCATTGTTTTTAGATTCAAAAGTAAATCTATTATTTCCTGTAACATCTCCAACAGTATACATTGGTGAACGCTCTCTATTTGCAATTTTTTGTAAAGTATCTGTGTGTTTTTCTGCTATTACCAATCCCATTCTTTCTTGAGATTCGTTTCCTATTATTTCTTTGGCAGATAATGTAGGGTCACCAACGGGTAATTTATCTAAATTTATTTTACCTCCCGTATCTTCAACTAATTCAGATAAACAATTTAAATGACCACCAGCACCATGATCATGAATAGATACAATATAATTTTCATCACTTTCTATCATCCCTCTCACTGCATTTGCAGCACGCTTTTGCATTTCAGGATTAGATCTTTGTACGGCGTTTAGTTCTATTCCTGAGGCAAACTCTCCAGTATCTGCAGAAGAAACTGCAGCTCCTCCCATTCCTATTCTGTAGTTTTCGCCACCTAAAATAACAATCTTATCACCTTCTTTAGGAGTGTCTTTTAGTGCTTGGCTTGCTTTACCGTAACCAATACCACCAGCTTGCATAATTACTTTGTCAAATCCAAGTTTTCTTGCAGCTGATGTGCTACAAGATGAATTTTCTTCGTGTTCAAATGTTAATACAGATCCGGTAATAAGAGGTTGTCCAAATTTATTTCCAAAGTCTGAAGCTCCATTAGATGCTTTAATTAAAATATCCATAGGAGTTTGATATAACCATGGACGTTCTTTCATTTTTTGTTCCCAAAAACGATCATTTGTCAAACGAGAGTAGGAAGTCATATACACAGCTGTTCCAGCAAGCGGTAAAGACCCTTTTCCTCCAGCCAATCTATCTCTTATTTCACCCCCAGAACCTGTAGCTGCTCCATTAAAAGGTTCTACAGTAGTAGGGAAGTTATGAGTTTCAGCTTTTAAAGAAATAACAGAATCAAATTTTTCTGTTTTATAATAGTCTGGAATATCTGCTCTTTTTGGTGCAAATTGTTCTACAGTAGGTCCTTTGATAAAAGCAACATTGTCTTTATAAGCAGAAACAATATCATTGGGATGTTGTTTAGATGTTTCTTTTATCATTTTAAAAAGAGAAGTAGTTTTTTCTTCTCCGTCAATGACAAAAGTTCCATTAAAAATCTTGTGTCTACAATGTTCAGAGTTTACCTGTGAAAAACCAAAAACTTCAGAATCTGTTAGTTTTCGATCAATTTTTTTAGAAACACCCTCTAAATACGATATTTCTTCCTCGTTTAAAGCCAATCCTTCTTTAAGATTAAAGGCTGTGATATCATCTATCAAAAAGATGGGTTCTGGCTTAATATTTATAGAAAATATATTTTGATCTAGAACTGAGAATTTTTGAAAGATCATTGAATCATACTCATTGAAATCTTTATCAACATGATTGAATTCTTCTATTCTTTTAATACCTGAAATCCCCATATTTTCTGTAATTTCAACAGCATTTGTACTCCAGGGAGTTATCATTGCTGATCTTGGGCCAATAAAAAAGTCATGTATAGATGCTACTAGTTTATTAGTTTCTTTTGAAACTAGCTCAGAGCAAGAAAATAACCAGGTTAGTTTATTTTTATCTTCTTTGCTTAATTCTTCTGTTGTTTGAACAGCAAATACCTTACTGTTTTGGTTTCCAAAGAAATTGATCATTCTGAATATGATTGGTTAAATTTAATCTAGCAAATTTAAAAACTTTAACTCTTAAGTTTATTAATCTAAACTTCTTTTTTCAAAGTTTATAAATCATTTATTAACAAAAATTCAATATATTAATTCAATATATTTAATATTGTGTTTTTTAGGTTGATATTTAGTCCTTTAGTTTTTTAAATGCTTTCATTTTTAAAAATATACTCTAGGTTAAACTATTATAGAAAACCACAGTCTTAGTATAAATTTTTTACAATGAAAAAAATCTCAAAAGCAGTAAGTTTATTAGGTCTTCTTTTTATTTTAGTTAGTGGAACTATAGATTTAAATGACTTATTTAACTACGAGAGCCAAAATATTCCTTCTTATATAACAAAAGATAATACACCAGAATCCAATCCAATCAACAACCAAATTACTACTTTGGGAAGAGTTTTATTTTATGATAAAAATCTATCTGAAAATAATACAGTCGCATGTGCTAGTTGTCATCAACAAGCTTTTGCTTTTAGTGACCCCTTAGTATCTAGTGTTGGATTAAATGAGGGTACTACGGCTAGACACTCTATGCGTTTGGTGAATAGTCGATTTTCAAATGAAGAAAAATTCTTTTGGGATGAAAGAGCAGCTAGCCTAGAAAATCAAGTTACACAACCGATTCAAGATCATATAGAAATGGGTTTTAGTGGAACCAATGGTGATCCAGATTTCAATGATTTAATAACAAAACTTTCGGCAATTGAGTATTACCAAACATTGTTTGAGTTTGCTTACGGAAGTACTACTATTAACGAAGATAAAATTCAAAGAGCTTTGGCTCAGTTTGTAAGAAGTATCCAATCATTTGACTCTAAATTTGATGTTGGACTTAGTGAACAACCTAACCTAAATGCACCTTTTTCAAACTTTACATCACAAGAAAATTTAGGGAAACAACTATTTTTAAATCCACCTCCAAATGGTGGTGCAGGTTGTGCAGGTTGTCATGCACCTCCAGAATTTGATATCGACCCGAATACGTTAAACAATGGAATTATTGGTGTAATTGGGAGTACAACCGAGATAGATTTAACCAATACTAGATCACCCTCTTTAAGAGATTTAGTAAATCCTGATGGGAGTTTAAATGGTCCTTTGATGCATGATGGAAGTATGACATCTTTGTTACAAGTTATAGATCATTATAACAACATACCAAATAATTCTGCTAATACTAATTTAGATAATAGGTTACAAAGACCTGGCAATCAAACTCAACAATTAAACTTAACTACTAACCAAAAAAATGCCTTAGTAGATTTCTTGAAAACGCTAACAGGTTCAGCTATTTATACTAATGAAATATGGTCTGACCCTTTTGATGATCAGGGAAATATTTCAATTGTAGGCGGCCAATTATCATCCAATGAATTTATTTTTGAAAAATCTATTGCTGTTTTCCCAAATCCAGTTACTACAGACTTAACTATTCAAATAGAGACTGGAAGCTACAGAGTAACTATTTATAGTTTACTGGGAACCGTGATGGTAGACAAAGAGATTTCAGGTACTAAAAAAATAAACCTTCAATCTTTAGCCAAAGGAGTTTATATGTTAAAAATCCAAGATCTAGTTTCTAATAACTCTTTTAATAAAAAGTTTATTAAATATTAGAATAATTTTCTGGTTACTTTTTAATAAATTTTCTAGTGATTGAACTACTGTTATTAGATATTTTAATAATATACACCCCACTTTTTATGATGGAAATATCCATTTTATTATTTGAAGGCTCTATCATATTTTGAATCAATTTTTTTCCTAATAAAGAGAATATCTTTACCGTCACTTTTTCATTGCTTCTTACGTAAATATAATTCTCTGTAGCTGGATTTGGATAAATGGATGTTTTTTTATCCAAAGAGTAGTTTTTGTCAGATAGTACACTACCCCAAATATCTTGAACATATTCTGGGTGATCTATAAAAGG
>Ga0233438_10002080_pt1 | contig 20701 bp, 20 predicted proteins | sample SI_123_September_FD_182720 | JGI IMG/M metagenome (GOLD analysis project Ga0233438, IMG submission 182720) | Seawater microbial communities from Saanich Inlet, British Columbia, Canada - SI_123_September2016_10_MG | ecosystem: Environmental > Aquatic > Marine > Inlet | place: Canada: British...
CAAGTGGGCAGAAATTGTCGGACAGGAGGGCAAGATACTGCGCTCCGTCGACAGGCACGGAAACATTGGAGAGAAGCTCGAGCCGTCAGCCGTCAGCTATATCCTGCGCCAGGTTCAGGCGAATATTACCCTCCCCGACAATAAAAAACCCCGCCAGTGGACGGGGCATTCGTTTCGGGTGGGCGCCGCAGTCGACTTAGTCGAGAGCGGATACACGATTGAGCAAGTTATGCGGAAGGGTGATTGGAAAAGTGTGCAGGCCGGGTTGCGATATGTGATGGCGGAGTGATTATTCCGTATAGAATATTTGGCGGTTTGGGTCAGGATTAATGAATTCTGCTTCAAGCGTCCTGTCTAACCCTTCCTGCAGAGAGAATGGCGCCTCAAACCCGTCCAACTCTTGCTTGGCCGAAGAAAACTCCGACGACGCACAGAACTTTTTGACGCGAATTGAACTGATTGGCAACTTGACACCTAATTTAGCAAGAATATCCGCAGTATACCCAGCCATTAAACCAATAACCTTTGGAATTCGAATACCAACGGAGGATTTTCCGCGCAACTTGCCGCGAACAAGACTTACCAGTTCGTTCATCGTGAAGTCTGGCGTGTCTACATAATTGTAGACAGCATATTTCTCATCTGACTCGATACATTTAACCAAAAAGGCCGACAGGTTTTCGACATAGGCCATAGACTTCTTGTTTTTGCCATTACCAATCATGGCAAAGGCTCCAGAATTTATCTGGTTGAGCAAATTATAGACATTACCTCTGTTGCCCTCACCAAACACAACGGTCGGCCTAACAATAATAAGGCTTCGGTTTTCAGGGTCCTTTTCGCGCCACTCTCGATAGACGTCCTCAGCAAGCGCCTTTGTGCGCCCATACTCATTAAACGGGTCTATAGCACCCTCTTCCCCGGTTCCCGGGGCTGCGAAACCATAAACCGCAACCGAGCTGGTAAAGACAATCTTATTGATGCCCTTTTCTTCACAGACCTCACAAAGCACCCGAGCACCTTCAACATTTGTAGAATAATATTCTTCAGGGTTGGTAATATCATCACGGTGAACCGCGGCGAGGTTTAAAACAGCCCCGTCTATAATGACTTCATTAAGGGGCGCGATTGAACGGATATCTGCAATTTGCGAATGTTCGGGAAAGGGCCGTGATGGAACTAAGTCCTGAATGACAAACGGGGATTGGTGCTTATGAAGACGCGCAGCGAGTTTTGTTCCAATAAATCCAGCACCGCCAAGAATATTAACCTTCATTGGTGTCTCCTGAGTCACCGAAGCTGAAAAATTTTCATGACAGGTTTCAAAGTGGCGAAAATTAATCCACCTACCCCAAAAACTTCATTAAAAGCTCTTCGAGACTCACTCCATCCCCGCGCATAAGATTTCAAACCAGCGGTACTCTTCCCTCCTAACGCCATGGACACAACCAGTCTATCGAGGAAAAAACCCTTCAAGCGAGCGTCATGAAAAAAAATAAGCTGTTGTTTTAAGTCAGCCGATATTTCATACGATGTGTCGAAAGCCAATCCATGGTCTCGCAGAACACTCGCCTTGATGAACAAACCTGGATGAGGAACTTGCGAAAATAACAACCCTAACCGCACTGAACTTGACCTCCAAAACCGCTTCGTTTTTCCGTTACTGTCAACCATAGCGATATTACAATAAACATAGTCAGCTTTTGATGTTTTGAACGCTTCAACGACATCATGCAAAACCATGGAGTCAACAAACTTATCGTCAGAATTCAGGAAGCAAATAATATCGCCGTTAGCTAACTGAACCCCCTGATTCATGGCATCATAAATACCGCTGTCGCTTCTCGAAATGATTTTTAAATCAGCTCTCTTTCTTTCTGCATACAATATCTCAACTGTATTATCGGACGATAGGCCATCTTTGAAAACATGTTGAACATCAACATCTCGCTGCAAACGCACCGATTTGATGTTTTCCTGAATTGTTGCCCCAGAATTGAGTGTCACTGTAATTACAGATACCCTAATAACTCCCCTCCCTTCGGCCAAGCGGGCTGATTATTGCTTTACCACTAATAACACTCGAACTGGTATAGAGAACTCTGAGCGCAAGCAGGAAAGTTATGAAAATCAGTACAATATTAGATTGAAAGAAAAATGAGTTATGGAACAGAATGAAAAAAGTAAACAAACAAAAGGAGATGAACTTCTGAAGGGCACCACGAAAATTAGTAGAACAGATAATTGGTAGGAAAAAGAAAAATGCAAAGCAACCTATGATACCAAAATTGCTGACCAAAAAGAATGCTCCGCTAAAGACGTTCCAGGTTGAGTCAACAAGGACATAGGGAATCTCGCCGCCTAACAACAGGACTTCGATCGGCAATGACGAAACACTAAGAGCCAAATTAACAAAACCGAAGAGAGTATAATAAATCAGGGTGTCAAAGAAAGCGACCACTCCCTCCAAATTAACACGGCCCTGCTGTCTGCTAATATTGAGGAAGGCGAAGATAAGCAAAAGCGAAAGAGATACAACAATTAACTTATAATATTTCCTCACATCTAGAATAATATAACTAAATCGATATCCATATGCTGCAGTCACATACAAAACATTGCTTTTCCAGCCACTTAAAAGGGCTATCGTCATAAGCAACACAAACACAAAAATACTTACATTATTGCGTGTTGCGAAGAAAAACAGCGAAACGAGAAAAAATTTCTGTTGTATACTGCCCTCAAACTTTAACCTCTCACTTTCTCCAAACACGCCGAAATTCTGTAAGGAGAATGTCATAATTAAAGCTAACAGACCGAAAATAACGGAAAATAGATAGAATAGGTCTTGATCAAGAATTCGTATGGACACTGCTCTACTGAACTTCGTGGCCGTATCGTCGACATTCTCAATTCTTTTTTTGGGGACCAAAAAAACAGTGGCTTGTCCAAAAACCCACGCCAAAGAAATGCTTGCCAAAATAAGTATATATTGGAACGGAGCGGCAAAGGGGAAATAGCAAATCGCGACTAACATTGGCGCTAGAATAAAGCCTAACCAAAGTATATTTGCTATTTTGAGAGGCATGCTAATCTCTTTGGAACAATGAAACCGTGTTGTGATAAAGAGCTGATTTATCAGGAAAGATGGATAAACATTTTCCCAAAATAAGGAGAGGTGCAGTCAAAAATGGGGCCAGAGCATATTTCAAAAACCAGGGCCTTTTTAGATAAGTTTCAGTGATGTAGACCGCTAAAAGTTGACAAAGCGTCTCCAGGGTATGAGTCGTTTGTAATGTCTCAATCTGCGAAAATCCAAAAGATATTAGTTTCTTCTCGAGCCCAATACCAGTGAATCGTCTAAAATCATAAGGCATTTCATGCTCATTCCAGACGAATGGAACAGATACCAGAAGCCTACCGCCAGGTTTGATAATTCGAGACATTTCTTGCAGGAGTGTCTCTAAATCTGAAACATGCTCTAAGACTTCGAAACACAACAGACTATCGAAAGATGAGTCATCGAAGGGAATATGACTACCGTCAAAATAGAGGTCAATGCTGCTACTCTCGTGATCGTGGCCAGAAACGTCAACGTCGATACCCAAATATTCCCGATTTTTGAACAAGTGTCGATATGGTTGGCTCCCACAACCAACATCCAAAATTCTTCCCTCGCACTTGGGCGCAAGCTTCTTAACTGATCGGTATAATGAAGCCCTTATCGAATAATAGGGATTTACAAATATTAGAGGTAAATGCGGTAAAAAGCTTGCATGCCGCAAGCCACGCCGCAGTTCCTCCCATCTGAGATTCAACAAAGCCTTCATCTTTATCTAACTACTTCTAAAACTTTTCTTGTAAATTCTTTTTTTGAATAATTGTGAGATCTGGCGAGACATTCACGCGAAGATCTGGCGAGATTTTCTGGCTTCCTGCAAATTTTGAGAACAGCCTCAGCCATCTCGTCTATTGCCCCCAAATCAACAAGTGCCCCCACCTCATTATCTACAATATCACTCATCAAATTGTGCCGATAAGCCAAGGTGGGTACTCCGTGGCACATCGCTTCAATAACCACAAGCGGCTGGGCTTCTGTAAGATAGCTTGATGGAAATAATAGGATGTCAGACTTATCAAATATTGCCTCTTTCTCTGCACCCAAAAGCTTCCCCCAGAAAACTGCCCCTGGCAGGTTTTCCAGCTCAGATAAAACCTTACGCTCAATCGCGCTATCGCCTGCACCTATTATGTTCAGCTTGACATCAGGCATCTCAGACAAAATCATGCGGTATACTTCGATGGCATCAAACACACCCTTTTCTGGGAGGAGGTTTGAACAGAAAAGCAGTTCCCATCCCCCATCTTTTTCGTTTTTTATTGACCTCTTTTTTATATCAGCGAAATTGCTTATGACCTTGGCAGACCGGATACCAAGCATATTTAGCTTTTGCTTCATTTTTTGGGTCAAAACGATATTGGTTACTTGATCATGTTTAGCGATAAGTAAAAGTATTTTGTGGATACTCCATCGCTTAGTCGACCAGTGCAAAATTTCGGCTCCGTGCCAGTGGAGGTAAACTTTGGCACCCGAAAGAATCAAAAGCAGAATTAAAGGGCTTTCGCAAATAATACCCAATGAGGAACGAGAATGACTTACGTAAGCTGTTTTGATCTGCAAAATGAGGGTTGCATAGAGAACCCTTAATAAGCTGATAAATAGGCGAAAAATTTTAGCCCAGCGAGAATATTTATATCCGCCAAGATTAATGTCAATGAAATCAAAGGCGTCGGTTAAAATCGTTTTGACTGCCAGATTAATAGTCGATTGCCCTGTTACAACTCCTAGGGAGTTGTGAATAAAAATAAGGCTATTTTTCTGTTGCGTCACTAGCGTCCCAGAAGTCTGATTAAGTGATTTGCAACTTTCGATTTGAATATTAGTGGCAACAACATATGAGGTTTGGCCAGCGAGGACTGCTTTCTCGATTTGGAAAAAATAATTGTCGTATTCTTATCACCCAAACCACTTTCGCTGCCGTAGCACACGTGTTGCGAGTAAAGACCATATTTTTCAAAGAAGTTCACCAATGAATAACTGCAAAAATCATAAAGATGCGATCTTTGGAAGTATTTTTTCCCGAGACGCTTCCTATTTTTCAGCGCCTGTTCCAAATCAGGAAATTCAACTACAATGAATGTATCTTCATGCACGGCTGATAATACGCTCATGAAGTCATCAATATTTTCAATATGCTCGATTACTTGATAAATACAAATAATGGTTGGCCAATATTCTTGGATGATTTCCTTAGAAAGTGGCTCTCGTATTATCGTTTCACCGTCTTGCAGATATTCATGCGAAAATTCCACCATAGAAGATGACAACTCAATGCCTTTAACATTCGCAACCTTGTCATTTCGCACCGCCTTCAAAAATGCCCCAAAGCTACAACCGATTTCTAAAACCCTATCAGTTCCGTCGTCTTTTAAAAGATTAAGACTATTCAATAGCCCAAGGCGCTTATCTGCCCGTTCCTCTCGCATTTTTATCTCGAGAGGTGGAGGAGTAGTGAATCCACGAAACTCTTCTGAGAAAGCATTGCTTTGATAGTAGTCCCCGTTGGCCCGAACACTGCTGTTTTGTAACCAGGCAATTTGACATTTGGAACAGAAGACAACTTTCTCTCCTTCAAAGTTTTCGCCTTGACGGGTAATAGTGAAAAACTTTGGTTGCTGGCAATTTGGACAATTTGACATCAGGCAACCTCGAACTTTAGAACAAGGATTTCCAGCAAATCAGGCCATAACATCTTATGCGCTTCGGTCGACAATTTGTAACATTCTCCCTGCTGTTCAAAAATTTCTAAACCTACAAGTTCTCGCAAATGCTGAATTTCTTTTACTTGGGATTTTTTTTTGAAAAACGCTTGATTAATCGGCAGTCTAAGCACAAACCGCAGGAAAAATTTAAACAGCCCCAGCCAACTCCGATACCGATGGAAACCGAACCTAATCTTCTCTTTTTGCAACCATGACGTGTCGGGTTGCGCAGGTTTCACAGCATCAAGTGCTAATTTAAATGCGCTATTAAATGCAACCCGAAAATCGATATAGGAATTAATCGGCACTTCTCTATTCCCCTCAAAACTTGATAGATCAATAGAGTTTAAACTTTCAGTAATATAAGTTTGGACACTCTCAACAGCAGGCAGAGCAAATGGATAATCGCCATAATCCAGTTTCAAAACGGGTTTTCCCAATAATGCAGCCTCAATTGCTGTAGTGCAACCGCGCTGGGCGATAACCTTAGATTTGAGGATATCAGTTATAACCAACAAACTAGATGAAATCTGAATGTTGTTTTTGCGATTAGCAAGCTCAAGGTATTCTCGAGCGTCTTCAAACGGGTGAACGCGAACTAATACTTGTCTCGATGTGGCTTCCAGATCTTTTAGCAACGACGCACGAAATTTCGCTTGTTGGTCAATCATAACACCGAGGCGTTGAACGTCCTCGCCGTTTTTTGTCCAAACTCTCTGCTCATCTTCCAAACTGAGATATTTGGGAGCGCATAAAGAATAGGAGGTGTTTACTAGCAGATCAGCGGTCGGCTCGACCATATCGGTCAAAAGCTCACGTAGCTGAAAAAGTAGCGTGAACCTTGGTCGACCGGTAACTCGATTTTGTATTCCATGTGCTGCAAAAGTATCGGAAAGTTCGCTACCCCACAGCCAAAACTCATCCACAAAATGAGTTGTTTTTTTATCAACCTTATCAAAGTATTTTTTAGTGCTTTCATAGACTCCACCCTCATTATCAAAGACGAAAATGAACACATCCATAGATTTTAGATATTTGCAAACCTCTAGCAATTGAGGTCTACAAAAAGGCAAAATCACGAAATCTAAGTCAGCCTCTGTAATTGCTTTTTCTAAATGTGCCAATTGCACAAATGTCAAATATGTTTCATCTAATGCTTTAGCCACAGCGACCATGTCGAGTATTTCCCGTTTGCACGAGTCGAATACATAGATACCTCTCAGTGGTCGCTTCAAATCTCTCTCCCGCCTCACACCTAAATCAACGATCGCCAAGCAATCGTCTTACCCATTTCCCGGTCTTCGATGCCACATTGTTTAAAATGTCGAAATCCTGATATGAGGGGACTGGCAGGGATTTAAAGTCTTCGTACCATAAATTTCCGTAAAGTTGCGTTCTTTGAGAAGCACAATGATTGTATTTCAGTTTCACTGCATGCAGCGAATAGGAAGACGGTGCGAAAATAACAATTGAATTATTTTTCTTCTGATACGACTCAGTAGAGACCCAATCCCAAGGCAACCAGCACCGGTCCAACTCTTCGTTTTTATCCCAAAAAGAAGAGATGAACTCACGTTCAGGGTTTAGCCTGCAGTAGTGAGTATGAACCTGCTCATTATCCATGCTGGCCCCTTGGTTGAGGTTCAACATAAAGGTTAATGCTTTTCGCCTCGTGTCCGGGTGCGGGCTGATTTCATACCCATTTAAATATTTTTGTAACCCAATGTCGCGAGAAACAGATCCTGAAATCTCAAATTTCTTGATGAGTGCTTCGAAAAACCCGCCATTTTCAACAAAATCAACAAATTTTTTTACCGTCAGACTTTCGGCCTTTTTCAAGCGAAAAACCATGCCGAAGGATTCACATGTCTCTGACTTTTTGTAAGAGACATCTTTGCCCCTCTCCCATTTGACATAATCCTTTTGTGAAATCGTGCATCCGGGAAATTCGATGGGGTGAAAATTTCTATCATTCAACTCCTCGAACAATTTTTCCGTTGAATCGGCCTCAATTTTTAATTCATGACTTCCAGTAATTTCCTCCAAGTGACCATCGTCTAAAAAATTCTCAATATATATATGTTCAAAGGGTTCAACCTTGAATTCTGCTGTTAAAATTTTGTCAATGAGATAGTCAAACATTTAGCTCCTCCTCTCGATAAGAAACCACACGCCAGCTGCCTGCTGATTAAGAAACTTTCTCTTTTCTTTCGAAGAAGAAGCTTTAAACACGAATGCATAAAACGAAAAAACGGCTTTAGAAACAATTGAAGAAAGTAAGACTAATATTTTAGCTAAAGGTGGTGGAAATATACTTTTGAATTTAGCCGGGCGCGGCATTGTCACAAGTCTTAACATAGGGCCAAATATAGGAACATCATAAACCCTCCCAGAGTATCCAGGTCTTAAATCAATAACAATTTTAGAAATGCTCATACCATCGCTTAAGTTCTCCTGAACGAAATCTATAGCCTCTTCAGTATTAAAGAAGAATTTATGCTGCTGCCCGGTTGTAAATCCATTAGGTGGTAGGCCATACCCGCTATAGCTGGCCTTTCCTTTTTTGTACTGCCTGTCAAATTTAAACCAATTATTGGGTAAGGATATAATAAGCTTATTTCTCGCTAAGCCTGTCAGACTTTCCATCAGCCTCCACGGGTTGCTGCAGTGCTCCATAACATCAAGGCATATTACTGTATCAGCACCTTCCACCCCTTTTATCTCGCCATCGTCAAAGTTATAAGCGACAAAGTTATCGCCCAACTCCTCCTTAGGGATTCCTTTATAGCTCTCCTCAAAATCCAGCCCTTTGTAATTTTTGAAAGCAGACTGCCATTCAGATGCAGTCCCGCCACAACCTACATCCAAAAGTGATGCAGCAGAATTATTGAAAATTTCAGGAAAGTACGCTCTAGCCAAATTGAAGCGTGAGCCACGCCCCCAAAGAAGCAACATATCGGTTCGATCAAACAATTTGCGCATATCGGAACAACCCTCTTTTTTTCATCCTACGAAACCAATAGGCGTCCACCGCTTTGATTTTGGGTGGCAAATGAACCTTACTGGAGAAATATTCACGGTGAATTGAGAGGTTTAGTGTAATCATATCCCGATCCCGTGTTTTTGGTTTCGCTCCATAGTGAAAGCCGGTGGTGTCACAAATATTAATATCGCCAATTTCACCGGTAAGAGCGGCAGCCTCCGAAAAACCAAGCCCTTTGATATAGTTGGGGTGGATACGATAAGAGTCAGCCAGTCGTTTTCTCACCCCTAATTTATGACTGCCGGCAAAGTAGTGGGTGGGGCCCATGTCTGGGCCCGTGTCCTGTAAATAGGCAAAAACTTTAAGAAATTTCACACTATTTCCATCAGAGTGAATTCGCTGTGCTTCCATTGGCAGTATGCTGTTGGCGAACATCCTGTTAAATGTGCAGCCGGTTATTGCTGGTTTGGCACCCAAATATGCTTCAGCAATATCAATGATATCCTCAGACAGAATTGTTTCTATTATGCTTGGCCATCTCACCAATGGATCACGATATTTCAAATAATTTGTTAATTGCCGTAAACTGTCCAGGGAATGATCTTGCGTCACTCTCCGAAATTTCTCAGATCTAATTTCATCATCGAGCGCATCTTTGTGAAGATGCACCGGCGCGAAATCAACCCCTATCTTATAATCCAAAATAAAGTCATTTTTGAACTTGAGCAGTGCGGCAGGGCTTGTATGTTTCTTCAATTGCAAAAACCCTTGGTCTTTCAAACACCGCAAACCCTCGACATCAGCCTTATTGCTTCCAGAAAACTTTAGCCTGGAGAGATAAAATTGGGCTAGATCAAGAAAATATTTTATAAATTTTTTAGTTTTTTGCGCCATTTTCTCTGCCCACGACCTTCATTACATATTTCGGTTCATAATTCAGAAATGAATAGAACTCAAAAAACAGGCAAAGGCGCGGCTCATTACTTTTTCTTGATCCCCTATGCATACATTTTTCAGTATTTATCGCGCTCAACATTCCTGCATTCCCCAAATTAGAAAAAACATTCATCCCTTCTCCCAAGTCGGCCTCGGCAAATCTGCGCTTGCCTCCTTTGTATTGAATAGACATATCGGATTTTCTAAAATTAGCAGAATCCTTATAGGACAACCACTGTAGAGGCCCGTTCTCATTCTTCATTTCATGCATATTGACAAAAATTTTCACTGTATTGCGGCCTTGCCAATCAAAGTGAAATTCTTGGCTTGAAGCACTGATACTATGGGTATTTGGGGAGTAAATTAGAGAGCAGCGGGTAAACACATAGCCCCACCCGAGCTCCTGCCTAATAAATTTTCTTAGCTCAGATTTATGGTCAATAATAGAGAAAAGCTTTTCCCCTAGATTTCCCAAAACCGGCCTTTCTATAATTGGATTACTTTCGTCTACAGCAGATATATTGGAGAAATCAGAATAGTTTAGTAACTCAGCTTCCAGCTTTTTAAAAATATGCTCCCCTAAATCAGCTTGATAATAACCTAAGTCATTTTTTCTTTGCCAACGAAGTTCACGACTTACTAAGTTGAATAAGCGGTATAGTTTGCATATGGCTAAATATGAAAAGCCACCTATTCTAGTTAAAACTATTCTACTAAATAATAATGCGCCCAATGGAATATTCACCTGCCTCTCGAAAAACAGATCACCCTGACTGGTTCCAACATCTTTGCCGGTGACCTCAACCAAAAACTTTTTCAGTCATTTGATTGTCAAACTGCGCAATGGCTTTCGCTAGTCTATTGGTAATATCGTTGCCTGAGAATAATTTGTCATCGGGAATGATGAGTGGTGAACTGGAACCAATATCATTCTTTGCAATTCCATAATCGTCAGCCATGTCATCAATCTTAGGGTGACTAGCAAAGACCGTGACAGGCACTCTTTGCGCCAAGCAATAAATCAAGGCGTGTCCCCTCATAGCTATGGCAAATTCAGAATTGTCATACACTGAAAACAATGTTTGCCACCGATCTGGTGGAACTATTGGCGCGCAAAAAACCTTCGCTCGATCTTTGGGCGAAAAAAACTTCTTGGACAGGCGCCCATAAATATTCAAGTCTCGAAGAGTATGAGGCATGAAAACAATGTTGTATTCAGGTAATAATTTCTTAACACGTGATCCGATATTTTCAGCGAATTTATTGTCAAAGTAACGTCCGAATATCCTATTCACTCCTCGCTTGTCTAGCTTCGGCGCAAGCCGCCGAACAATATTGTCTGCCGCAAGGTTTATGGCGACATATGGCTTTGGAAAATTGAGAACCCGTGACACCTCCTGTTGCCTGTCAGAGAAAAACCCAGGATCTGCGACCTCAGTGATTTGGTTTAAAATTGTGTCATCAAGGCCATATTTTGCTAGGCGCGCGAGGGAGCCATCGTTCCTCAACGAGACCGACCCGCCCGCGGCTAGGATGCTCGCAAGAGAAGCACTCAAAGCCCCCTTTGTTTTTAGATTCTGCCCACGATACAGGTTTACGCCCAGGCTAACCACATGGGTTTTTCTTAACGTTTCTGAACCTAAAGCATCAAAATCGATATTAGCGGCCATGCCGCTGGTTTTCGGATTGGAAACGCCATCTATACCACCTCCACCACCAATAATGATTTTATCAAATTCATGCATACTTGCGTCTGAGAGCACATCGGTACGGTGAACATCATGCAGTACCCAATCTATTTTTTCCGAGACATGACTTTCAACCCTTGAGCGCAGGTGATAATTTAAAAGTCCATCTCCAACATTAATAGTATGAGATGCTATGTGAAGTATTCGCATTTTATATTCCGTGCCGCGTTTATAACATTCTCTATATTCTGCTCGTTTATCATTTGAGGTAGCGCTGGGTCGAAACAACCAACTGATGAATGATTACTCAAAAAATCTTCAAATTTTTCTATTCGTCTGACACGCTCAGTGGTTGCCAATTGATCGGCTGACAGATCACGGGCAAACTCGCTATAAAAGCAATTTCCAAGCACCGTGACATGTAAACCTGCTTTCAGTGCCTCATAACCAAAAGTCGAATTTAGGGTCACAACTTCAGAACCGATAGGTATATTCTCCATACCAATTTTTTTGGGTGACAAAACTTTAAACCCGCGAGCTTGAAACTTTTCATACTCAGAAGTCTTGCGATAACCGAGATTGTGTGGATGTTCCTTTAAATAAACTGGAAATCCGGTTTTTGACGAGATCTTCTCAAGCGCGCCAAAAACCTTTTCTTCTGTCCAATCATTCGCCCAAGTAGAAGTCGAAACTTCAGGGAAATATTGCAGTGGAAATAGAACAATAGGGTCCGTTATTGAATTTATTCCATCAAATTTGTAATTGAGCGTTTTTCGTCTCCTTAAACGATTTTGAATACGCTCCAAGTAAAACAAAATAACGGGCTCTTCCATAAAAGCGGTATTTTTTAGTGCATCAGCCAACGACAATTTTGGCATCAGAGAATTTTGGCTTTGTATTAGATATTCCTCCCGATTGAGAGAACTGTCTTCGGTTTCAACAATTTTTGGATCGGCAGAAAGTTTAAATTTCGGCAAATCACTGACCATATCGTTCGTCCACCAAAGCCGGTTCGGCTCAATTCTGTTTGTGTTGCATACGAGATAATGTGCTCCTACATTCTCTGCTGCATCAAAAGCAGCCAGCTTTACAGCAGAATTGACCGCCTCGCCAATCACAATATCGCCAGGTTTAATTTGTTCTTCAAACGCTTGGCGCGACGCAAGATAGCGACCGGACAGATCTTCTACCCGTTGCCTGTAGTGGTATACGGATCGATCAATTTTGGCGACTTTCTCAATAGTTTTTTGATCAAACTTAAAGCTTTTTTTCTCAGATCTAGAAATATCAGACCATTGGAGAATATTTATATCATCGTAAAGGCGATTTGCCTTCCGATTGAACAAAACGTATGAGTAAGTATCTATTAGGTGGAACATTCAACCGCGCTTTTTGAAAATTACCATTTCTTGATGCGCTCCATGGGTATGGCTTCCTACACCACATTCATCAGTATCACACTCTGGCAACCAAAACGGGCTCCAGGTAGAAGCGGAATTGCGGGTTGAAATCGCTGGATCAAAGATATTCCTTTTAATCCCCTCCCAACTCTCCTCATCACTACCGCAAAATGTCATTTCGAAGCCGCATGCTTCTGCAAGAGAACGTAAGTCTTCTAGCGAGTACCAAACACCCTGCAGTTCACCTACGCGGTCCTCATGTGCCTCAGCCTCCACATATGTTCTGCCAAGTAAAAAGGAAAAAACAAAGGTTCCATTTTTTTCTAGCTTGTCGTGCGCGTTATTTGCGATCTTCTTAAGCTTGTCTATCGGCAAGTGGGTAAAAACAGAATAAGCATAGATAAAGTTAAACCTAACGTCCGGAATGTTAGCGATGTCTGTGACATTCAGAAAATATCCCTTGTCAATCTTTGCACGCCTAATTGATTGCCGGAACTCATCCACCATAAAACCTTCCTTATCCAGACCATAATAATTTTCAGAATCTAGATAGCTTAATAGTGGGATACCTATGCGCCCGCCTCCACACCCTAAATCTAGTATTTTATGGTTTCGCTTAAGGCCAAGTGAAATTAGAAAATCAAAGTCATTCTGTCGTTCATGAGAAAAGCGTTTATATCCTATTTTTAGGTTTCTTCTTAGTATTAGCGTTTGAAACTTATGATTTAAATTCAACGCCATTCTGTAAACGACAGGATTCGCCTTAATAATCGTCTTTAACATATGCAACAACTTATTAATCATTAAGATCCCTTCCCATAGGTTGTCGGAATTTATCGAACATAAAAACTAAAGCTGTGGGAATGAGGCTCATAAAAAACAGGTAAGCGACGGCTATAATCACGGCGTTGTCAGCACTGGTCTGAAACAGCACCAAAAAGAACAAGAAAAACAAAATACTAGAAATAGCAAGAAATTTGGTAAATTCGGCATGCGCTCGTGTAGCAAAAGTAAGCCAAACTTTTTTGGGTGCCGTCAATCTCCATAAAAGCTCACTTCCCAAAATTAGCGTGCCGTATAGCAGGAACAGATTGTTAGATAAATCAATGTCGTTAGCTAGAGATAAGACAGAAAAGAACGCCAACAAACAGGCTAAAAAGCTCGCAAAGAGCCTCAAACGATATGATGTGAGATCAAATTCATCAAATGCGCATTTAGGCTTCTCATAGATGGTTAGTTCAATCTTTTTAAGAAAGATAACAGATATTGATGTTATTAAGCTTTTGAACCTTTGCAGCAAAGATACAAGGCCGAAATTGGCAACCGATAAATTTGATGCAAATAGGAAATTAATAAAATAACCGTTACAATTACTGACTATATTTCCCGAAATACCTGTTCGTAATTCAGTTTTTAAGTCAAAAGCCTCTCCATTTATTGAATTATCTGTCCTCCGGTTACTGCGTGTTACATAAATTACAAAAAATAAAAGAATGATTTCGATAAAGATTACTGCATAAGCCATCTCATTGATGGAAAGATGCCCCACACAGGCGAGGAAAAACAACATATTAACCGCAATCATCGACAAATTACCGGAGATCAGAGCCCGGAAATCTCCCAAGCCGCGATAAAAACCTCCGACCAAGTGCTTGATTGGGGCTACGAAGGCAAGGATTAAAATAAAAAATAGTGGCACCTCGACGATACCAGAGTTTGCGGCAAAAGCGCCATTCACCAAAAGAATCAAAAAAACAAGGCCAAAAAAACTCGACAACAGTAATTTCCGAGACACCTTCAACGTCCCCTTGACAGCACCCCTAAAAAAAAGCTGCTCCAAGCCTAAATCAAATTGTGAGAGAATCTGGCGTGGAAAAATAATTCTTAAATAGGCAAGTTTCGCAACTGCCTCTATGCTAATTGTGATTAACGCGACTAACATCAACGAACTGATAAAAATAGAAGCAAAAGATGTTAATTGATAAGCATCTAAAGAAACTATCTGCCCGAGATAATTAAATCGATCATTTCGCGAACGCATCCATCGCCGCCTTTTTTTGATAGTTTAAACACACCGTCCATAGAGAGTATTTCAGGATGAGCGTCACTGGGACAAGCTGCAAATCCCACTGCAGCCAAAGCTTCTAAGTCATTAATATCGTCTCCGACATATGCCGCGTTTTCGAGAGAGATTCCATTGTCTGAGCATATCCGCTTTAAGGCTTCCAGCTTTTCAGACCCGTGCACACCCTTGACAACAAAATTTATGCCGAGCTTCTCGGCACGACGGTCTATCAGTCTATCGTTCTCTCCTGTAACAAATGCCGACAAAATCTTTTTATCTTTCAGCAGTCCAAAACCCATTCCATCGCGGAGACTAAAAGATTTATGTATCTCGCCATTATTATCCAAGGCAACTTTCCCGTCTGTTAAGGTCCCGTCAACATCAGTAGCGAAAAGCTTTATTTCAGATAAAAAATTTGGTTTACGGGCTCTAAGAAGTGCTTCGATCATTACCAAATCATCTAACTCGTCCAACTCAATGGAATTTTCATAACCGATGTCCGCGAGGCCAATCTTTCCAAATAAGCGGGATTTATTTTTTCTAAGGCCTCCGGCCGAAAAAATATAGAAAGCCCCGTTCTCAATCATCAAGCCATCAAACTCTTGCCGACGGGGCCTGTTGAAAGGGTCATAATTCATCGGCTCGCCATTTCGCTGCCAAACAAACCGGTTGAATTCCGAGACTGAAAGAAGCGAATCGATTTGCTCGCGCTGGTATTGGCTAAAACCATCTTCCAAGTCCTGAGATTGAATAAGTGGAGACGTAGCTTGGATAAATTGAATGATCTCTCCATCGTCAATACCGAGCCCATCTATCAATTCAATTATCGCATCCTCCGACGAAGCCTCATCAGAAGCGTTAACTGCTGATCTTTTATAAATTTCGATTTTGGAGAAGCCGAATGAGTTGACAACGCCTATGATTTCCTCGGAATCTGATGATACGAAGACCTTCTCCAGATGATGACTATCCACAGCAGCCTTGAGCGTCCAATAAACCAGCGGTCGCCCCGCTACATTCCGAATGTTCTTCATTGGAATGGATTTACTGCCTCCCCGAGCCAGAATAATTCCAATAGGCATTAGTTTAGACCCTAAACTTCAGCTTTTCACGCATACCAATTTCAACATCAAGCAAATCGCTCTGCTTTGAAACTAAGGCTTTGTGAGTTGATTTCAGGTCACGGTCTAATTTCTGTAAGCCAGATGGTTCAAGTGAAGCTGCATGGTCGGTGCCCTTCCATGTCCGGTCTTTGGTAAAATGCCGTTCGATCCATTTGGCGCCCAAAGTGTATGCAGCAACATCAAGCGCAATACCCAAATGATGTCCCGAGAAGCCAATCTCGTTCACCCGATGAGAGTATTTCTCATAGAGCTTTGGTATTTCGAGCAAGCAGCTTTCTTCAGCCGACACGGGATAACCGGAAGTGCACGCATAAATCATAAGCTTTTTTACCGCGACCTCTTTTTCTTCAAAGAGCTTAATAATTTCTTCGGTTTCTGCTGGCGTAGTCATCCCTAACGAGATTTGAACTTGACCATCGAAATGGTCTCTTAAATACCGCAGCATTTCAAAATGATTATTGCAGGCCGAGGGCACTTTGATGAATTCCGGCTGTAATGAGACAATCTCTTTTGCGGATGTTAAATCCCAAACCGAAGTAGAATAAGTGATACCGATTTCTTCACAATATCTCTTCAGTTTTTCATGTTGATCAATGTCAAACTCAAGAAACTCTCGGTGAGCACCGTAGGTATTGCCATATGAATTGTCAGGCACAGGATGCGGAGCATTATATTGTTCTTCGGTTAACAGCTCTATATTGCATCGCTTTTGGAACTTTACATAACCAACACCCGATTGCTTGGCCAATAAGATGAGCTCTTTGGCGATATTAATATCACCCATGTGATTACAGCCAATCTCGGCCACAATTTTTGGTTCTTCGTATTTCAAATCATTTCCTTCCATAAATATCCTCAACCCGGACAATATCATCTTCGCCAAGATAGCTCCCGACCTGCACTTCAATGAGCACAAGTTCTTTCTCTCCGATATTTGTTAGCCGGTGTTTTTCACCCAGCGGGATATATCGATATTCGCCGGGGCCGGTTTCAAACTCCTCGTCACCCACCTGCACAATGGCTTTGCCTTGCGTGACTACCCAATGCTCAGCGCGTTTGTGGTGATATTGTAAGCTCAGTTTTTGCCCGGGCGCGACAGTGATACGCTTGACCTGATAGCCGTCTTCTTGTTTCAACGTCGCGTAAGTGCCCCAGGGCCGATGTACGGTGGCTGGCAGTTCCGTCAATTCAGCGTCTGCACTCGCCTTTAAGGCCTCGACCACCAGCTTCACCTCTTGCGATTTGGCGCGGTCAGCCACCAGCAGCGCATCCGGCGTATCGACAATCACCAAATTATCTACGCCAATGGCGGCAATCGCCTTCTCTGTGTGGCTTATACTTTCAATATATGTATTAGATGCACCGATAAAGTGCGTTTTCTCGACACCAACAGAGCTATTACCCTCCTGGTCAGCCTCATGTGCACCTGCCACAGCATCCCATGAGCCGACATCCGACCAGCCAAAACCGGCTGGCACCATAGCGATTTTGGACGCCTTTTCCATCACAGCATAGTCGATCGAAATATCAGGTTGGGCAACAAAGCTGGCTTCCTCGAAACGCGTCACGCCCGCCTCTTCTTGCGCTTTCGCAAACGCCGCTTCTGACGCCGTCCACACATCACCGGCATGCGCAGCCATATTTTCCGCCATCACGCCGGCCGCAAAACAGAACATACCGCTATTCCAATAATAGCGTCCTTCGACCAGATATTGTTCCGCCGTCGAGCGGTCCGGCTTTTCGACAAAACTCTTGAGCGGCTGCGGGACATCACCCGCTGCAGCAACTTCCAAATAGCCATAGCCGGTTTCGGGCGCGGTCGGACGAATACCGAAGACAACCAGATTGTCCGCTTGGGCTTGCTCTGCCGCTTGCCTAACCGCCTTGCCAAACGTCGCATCATTAGAAATTAAATGATCCGCCGCCAGCACCAGACATACGGCATCATCACCATGGGCTTTTTGAATATGCCGCACGGCCAGCGCAATGGCCGGAGCCGTATTGCGCCCCTTCGGCTCGAGTAAATAGGAAACCTTCGGAGCCTTTGGCGTATCTTTGAGCAAGTTTTCGGTTAGGTAGTAATGATCTTGATTGGTCACAATCAAAGCTCCATCGGCGATAAGCGCTGCACGCTCCAATGCGTGCGCCAAGAGAGGCTTGCCTGCCACTTCCATAAACGGTTTTGGGTGCATGCGCCGCGATATTGGCCACAAACGCGTTCCCGCACCACCTGACAGAATAATTGGAATGATTTTAGTCATTTCCGAACAAATCCCGGGTGAATACCTTGTCGCTCACATCGTTTAATTCATTGACCATGCGATTGGCGATAATCACATCGCAGCGGGACTTAAAGCCATCAAGCTCATGGGTGATTTCAGAGTTGAAGAAATGCGTCTCATCAAGCAGCGGCTCATAGACGACATCCTCAACACCCTTTGCCTTAATCCGTTTCATCACGCCCTGTACAGCAGATGACCGGAAATTATCCGAGCCTGCCTTCATGGCGAGGCGATAAATGCCAACGGTTTGCGGTTGCTTGGCAATAATTTGCTCGGCAATAAAATCTTTCCGCGTGGTGTTTGAGGTCACAATCGCTTGAATAAGGTTTTGCGGCACACTGTCGTAATTGGCGAGGAGCTGTTTTGTGTCTTTCGGCAAGCAGTATCCGCCATAGCCGAAGCTCGGATTATTATAATGGTCACCTATGCGTGGATCGAGCAACACGCCGTCAACAATAGAGCGGGTATCGAGCCCCTCACCCATTGCATAGCTGTCCAACTCATTAAAAAATGAGACCCGCATGGCGAGATAAGTATTGGCGAAGAGTTTTACGGCTTCCGCTTCGGTTGAGCGCATAAACAATGTTTCAATGTCAGCTTTCTCGGCCGCGTCACGCAAAAGGTTAGCAAAAACATGTGCTTGCGCATCATCGCTGCCCATAATGATGCGTGACGGGTGAAGGTTGTCTTTAAGTGCTTGGCCTTCGCGCAAAAACTCCGGCGAGAAGATGATGCGCTCGGTCTGGAACTTGTCTTTCATCGAACGTGTGAAGCCAACCGGCACGGTCGACTTGATGACAATCATCGCTGCATCACTATGCGCCAAAACGTCCCCAATCACCGCCTCGACAGAACTTGTGTCAAAATAATTGGTCTCGGGGTCATAGTCAGTCGGCGTCGCCACAATAACAAACGCCGGATCTTCATAGGCTTCGGCTTTATCCAAAGTGGCTGTCAGCGAAAGCTCTTTTTCGGCGAGATAGTGTTCAATTTCGGCATCTACCACGGTTGACTTACCCTGATTGATAAGCTCCACGCGGCCCGCATCAATGTCCAACGCCGTGACTTCATTATGCTGCGCCAGCAATACCGCCATGGACATGCCGACATAGCCGGTGCCGACGACGGTTATCTTAATTTTTTCACTCATGAAGTATAACCTTCAGGGTTTTGCGATTGCCAATTCCAGGAGGACGACGTCGCATCATGAACTGATAATGTTGCAGACCAACTAAGCGCCTCATTGGCTTTTTCGGGGCTGGCAACGGAGCTTGCGACATCGCCAATTCGACGTTGAACGGTCTCAAAGGGTAATTCTCGGCCAATACTCTCGCCATAGGCGGCAAGCAATTCTTTCACAGTGGTTCCTTGACCCGTGCCGACATTGTAAACGGAAAAGCCAGCTGCCTCATTCATCGTCCCAAGCGCTGCGATATGCGCATTGGCCAGATCCGTCACGTGAATATAGTCGCGCTCGCCTGTGCCATCGCGCGTCTCATAGTCATCGCCAAATATTTGCAGCGCCTCACGCTTACCGATAGCGACTTGGGCAATGAAAGGCATGAGATTATTTGGAATATCATGCGGGTCTTCCCCAATGCGGCCCGAAACATGCGCGCCAACCGGATTGAAATACCGAAGGGCGGTTGCGCTGCGCCCGTCTTGCGCCCAGTCTTTTAGGATGTTTTCAACCATGAGCTTTGTCTGGCCGTAAGGATTAACAGGAGAAACGGGGTGATCTTCATCAAGCGGCAAATATTGTGGCGTTCCATAGACCGTGGCTGATGAAGAAAAGACGATTTTCTTGCAATCATGCGCATCCATAGCCTTTAGCAGCTCCACTGAACCCGCGACATTATTCTCATAATAAGTAAGCGGCTGCTCAACGCTCTCGCCAACCGCTTTGAGACCGGCAAAGTGGATGACCGCCTCGGGCTTGAACTCCAAAAACGCCTTATCAAGCGCCTCACCATCGCGAATATCACCCTCAACATAGCCAAAATCCTTATTGGCAAGCTGTTTGACGCGAGACAAAGCCTCTTTATGCCCATTTAAGAGATTATCAATGACGAAGGCTTCGTGACCCTCCGTCAGAAGCTCCACCAATGTGTGGCTGCCAATATAGCCGGCACCGCCGGTCACAAGCACACGCATTAGGCGCTACTCACTTTTGTTATCTCACGTCTCATAAGGAATGTTATTTGGTTTTGAAGGCCAGGCAGGCTACCGCACTCCCGGGTGAAGTGGGGAGTTAAATCCAGGTAGAACGCGCGATTACATTGCATGATGTTCTTCACAACACAACTCTCATTTCAATATTTTTTTGGCCAAGAGTGAGCCTCGTCAGACAAGGCAGCCTCTAAATCCTCAATCTCGTCGTTAAGACGCTCATATTCTTTG
>Ga0233438_10002081_pt1 | contig 20691 bp, 28 predicted proteins | sample SI_123_September_FD_182720 | JGI IMG/M metagenome (GOLD analysis project Ga0233438, IMG submission 182720) | Seawater microbial communities from Saanich Inlet, British Columbia, Canada - SI_123_September2016_10_MG | ecosystem: Environmental > Aquatic > Marine > Inlet | place: Canada: British...
TCCTAGCCGTAAAGGTTGGCACACTGGTGCAGTATTACCAGGAATGAATTTTGATACTACAATTGATGTTGCTGTTGCAATCGATATGAGCGGATCTATTGGCAATGATCAGGCAAAAGACTTTTTAAGTGAGGTCAAAGGTATTATGGAAGAATATAAAGACTACAATATTAAGTTATGGTGCTTTGATACTAAGGTATATAACGAACAAGACTTTAGTGCTGAAAACGGCGAAGACCTTACAGATTACGAAATCTTTGGAGGTGGAGGTACAGAATTTGATTGTAATTGGAATTACATGAAAGATACAGATTTTGTTCCTAAAAAGTTTATTATGTTTACTGATGGCTATCCTTGGGGTAGTTGGGGAGACGAAGACTACTGCGATACAGTATTTGTAATTCATTCTAATCAAAATAAGGACTTGCAGGCGCCCTTTGGCACAACTGTACACTATGACAAAAACGCTGCTTAAAACAAAAAAACCCAATAGGCTCGAAGTATTCGAGTGTAGAGAATCTTCTGTACCGCCAATTCATTTCGAGTATATAAAACTTCCTTTAACTTACAATCTTCAAGATAGTATTTCTAAATGGATTACAGAAAATCTTAAAGGAAGATTTTATGTCGGAAAGTCTTTAGGTATAGAAAAACAAGGCACCAATACGTTTACAACTGTACTTAAAGTAGGTTTTGAAGAACCAAAAGAACTGTCCTATTTCACTTTGGCTTGTCCACTTTTGAAATATAAGTAAATAATTTTGAATAATTAATAGTATAAGGAGTTAACTAACTATGACAGAAGAAACTAAAACAGCTGAAGCTACCGCGCAACCTGCTCCAGCTAACGAAAATCCAGTTGAACTTACAGTTCAAGACTTGGGTAATATCAAACAGATTATCGACGTAGCAAGTCAGCGAGGTGCATTTAAACCTAATGAAATGACTACTGTTGGTACAACTTACACAAAGCTAGAAACATTTCTAGCAGCAGTAGCACAACAACAGACAACACAAAACGCTACTGAAGGAGAAAAATAATGTATAAACATGTAGGTCGTATTAAGACCAATCGACGTAAAGTTATTGTAGCATATAGAACTGTTCCTGGCGAACCAGAAAATTGTGTTGTAGTAACTACAGAAAATCTAATGGCTGAAGAGCATGACGCTCTTATGAAGTTAGTCGAAAGTGATGCAGGACAAAACGAAGATGTTTTTGCTAATGCAATGGCTAGATCAAGATTGCCTGATGGTAGAATTATGTTAGCTGGCTTCCATGTCACAGGAAAAATGCAAAAAGTTCCTACTGACCTAGTAGAAATGACACCAGACAGAAGCACTATTATTGGTCTTACAGAGCTAAACAAAATGATCGCCGAACAAAGAGGTGTATCAGTTGAAGATTTAGCAACTATTGATGCAGGTAACCAAACAGAAGTTTCACAAATGGCAACTGTAAATGATATGCCTGTAGTTGAAGATGCAATGCCAAGCACAGAAGGTGATGTGATGGATGATGCGGCGTTAGCAGCACAGTATAGATCACAAGCAGATACAATGTTTAAGGAAGCAAAGAGACTGCGTGAGCAAGCTGAAGAACTTGTTCCGACTAAGAAGAAAAAGTCTGTTGCAGAAAGTGCCTAAGGCAAAAAACAAAAAACTTCCTCAGGACGTTGTAGATCATTGGCCTGAAGTATTTAAAGATGTAGATATTAAAGTTGTACCTGTAAAGTATCTGCACAGTGTCCGTGTATTTTTTACAGACGGTAAGGTCTGGGACATAGACGTTGCTAAAACTAGACAGAAAAAAGATGCTAAAGACATAGAAGCATCATTAGAAGAATTGTTTAGTAATTATCAGGACAGTATAGATAATGTGGATTTTAGGCTTGATACAGCAAGGGTTAAGTCTGATATTCAAGGCCGAACAAGAAGTTTTATGAAAAAGAGAAAGTAATTTGTTTGAGTATTTGTATAAATACATATAGATATTCCAGGAGTTAAATATGGCCCTAAGACTAAGAAGAGGTACAAACGCAGAAAGAACTGCGATTACGCCCGAAGCAGGTGAATTAGTATTCACAACTGATACTAAAAAAGTATTCGTAGGTGATGGAACCACAACAGGTGGTATCATTGTTAGCGGACAAAACGATATTGTAGATGACGGAACACCACAGTTAGGCGGTGATTTAGATCTTAACGGTAATAACATAACAGGTACAGGTAATATAAACATTACTGGTACAATTACAGCTACAGGGAATATTAACTTAGGTGACGGCGCTGGCGGCGATGTACTTTCTATTGGAGGTGTATTATCAGGTAATTTAATAGCTGATGCTGCAAATGCTTACACTATAGGCTCAAGTGCAGTACGTTATGCTGGTGGTTTCTTTAATGCATTAACTGTTACAGGACACATGACTGCAGACAGTATACAAGCAGATTTAATCGGCAATGACTCAACTGTGATGGTAAATGTTGAAAATAATATATTCACAGGAGCACTTGCAGGTAACGTAACAGGTAATGTTTTAGGTAACGTAACTGGAACTCTTACCGGAGAAGTGACAGGAAGTGTTTTTGCAGACGATTCTACTGTAATGGTGGACGGAATTAGTAATACACTTACTTCTAATAAGGGAACAATTACTAGTTTAAATTCAAGCACATTGATTGTTAGTGAAGGTACAGCAGCCGGTCAAGGTATTTTAACGGTAAGAAGAACTCAAAAATCAGTTGCTGATTTATCATTAATTCCTCAACCAATGGGCAACATACTTTTTGATTACGAAGACGCTACTGGTATCAGTGAACCTAAAGCTGTTATTTCGGGTGGTAACAACTATCTTAGATTTACAGCGGCAGCTGAAGGAGTTATAACTGGAGTTACACCTGCAAGTAATACAATGACTTGGTACGACAGTAAATTAGTTGTAGGTGCAAGAACTGCATATAGTACAGAAAAACTACAGGTGCAAGGCTCTGCTAGAATTGACGGATATGCAGATATTGAACAAATTCGAATCGAAGGTAATGGTATTAAAGCTGTAGACTCTAACGCAAACTTAGAATTGTCTGCAAGCGGTACAGGTACAATAAAACTTAACGTTCCTGTGCAAACAACAGTAGGTGCAGCAGGCGCGGCAGCAGCTGTTCCAGCAACACCTTCAACTTACTTTAAAATTAATGTAGGCGGTACAGAGTATGTAGTTCCTGCGTTTGCAGTAAGCTAATCTTTTTTATCTAAATTTTTAAATATTTTTTGAACGTGATGTATTTTAGATATTTCACGATATATTTTATATATGGTTACAGGTCCATCTGATTTATACATCCATGGAAAGATACCATGTAAGTATGATTTTATTGCAACCTTTAACAACCTATTGCTTTGTATAAAGCTATGTTTTAAATGATATAAGTAAGACCATTCAGTTTCATGTAAATGTTCTTTTGCTTCAATTATTAGTTTTTTAATATTCATTTTTTTTCCAAACCCAGAAATATTTTTCATTTTGTAATTTAGTGTAATTGTCTAATAATGTAAAATTAAAATATATACTATAATTCTTTATTATATCTAAGTCAAAATAATGCCTGTCTATATCAATTTCATACGGTGTAGGCTCAGTTTTAGCTCTTGAAATTATATAGCCATTTGGCTTTACCCAGGAAGCAATCTTTTTTATATCGTTACGTACATGATCAAAACTTCCATGATATACTCCTAAACATAGTGCAATATCAAAACTATCTTGTATAATACTAGCATTTTGGATAGATGATACTATATCGGCTCCGTGACCAGCTATATCTAATCCTAATAGATTGTTGTAAAATTTTTTATAATTGTTGTGTCCACAACCTACATCTATTATCTTAGTATTAGCATTTAGGCATAAAGAATCTAATATTTCTAATATTTTAGGATCGACTTCTTCAGTTCTATAGCTTAATTCTTTAAAATGTATTTTTAGATAATCTTCAAAGTTTACTTGCATTATGTATTTAAGTACAAATACACTAAACCAGGAATAATAATGAACAGTTGAGGCAAAAAGTTCAGTATGATGGCTTTTTCATTCATTTTAAATCCTACATAAATCCAGCCACACACTCCTATGATTTGTAAAAAACTATTCCAGGGTGTAATACCTTGTACATGCAGGACCATTGCACAAAGGATGGTCACTGCACTTGCGTATTTTACTACTGTTATAAGATTCATACTGATATTACATTATTGTAAGTACTGAATAGTTTAAGTGTAGCATCACTTGCTACACCTGTTACTAACAGTGTACAGCGTGGTCCATGTCCTGCATTTGCTGTGCAGTGTGGCACATTGTACCAATCAAAACTGTATATTTCTCCGGCCCTGTAGCCTGTATGTACAAAGTTTCCGTAACTTATAAAGTGTCCAGGTTCCCAATCATTGAGCATAATCATAAAACGATACACACTATGAGGATCCTGTTTGTTCCATTTTTCAAGTTTGTCTATGTGCAGATTCCATACTTGTCCTGGATGCTGGACATGTATACGACTTTGTATTGATTGTTTATCTCCGCCTGTTAGTGCCAGTGCATCAGTCATACGTTGAAACACAGGTGCTATATTATATTCCAAATTGGTTAATGGCATGTCAGCATCAGCACCACTGCGAACTAGATCGTATTCTTCGCTTTCAATGTCTTTGTTTGTACCATCTATTGGGTTACGATTGCGCCAAGTAATTTCCTTGCTTGTTGCTATTGCATCCAAAAGTTCTCGACTCCAGTCACCTTCAAAACGCCCGGCATAGCGCATTGCATCATATGCCGGGTCATTCTTGAAAGGATTAAAATGATAACTGGTTCTAGGTTTTAGATTGTCCCAGTTACTTTCCATTTACTTAACCAAGTCTGCTTTGTAGATACTCTTTAGTCCTAGTGCTTCTTTATTAAACTTAACTAGATTCTTAAGGGCATCTTCAGTAACAAATGTCATTAGTGTATCACGCATTTGATCACCTTCTTCACCAATAAACCATTCATACTTGCCGTTCTTTGCTTCAATAGCAGCCATTGAGTCTGCATCGTTCTTCATAGCATACATTGCTGCAATCATACGCTTGCGTAGTTTTTCGTTGCCTTTGTTTACCCAAATAGCCTTTTGTAGTCCATCTCGGAAACTTTTAACAAGTTTGTATGCATCATAAAACTCACCACTTGGTGCTACACCCCAACGTGCTTCAAAGATTTGTTCAACTTGATAACCTTTGGGATAGTTAGTGTCATCAACGTGATTGCCTGTTTTCGGATCTAACAGTCCATGATGGAACCAAAGTTCTGCATTGGCATCTGGCTCAACATGCTTTTGATATGTTGCTGGATTCTCGCGAGTGCCGTTTAGATCACCACGCTTAAATGCAAGACGTCTTTCACTACCACTCATACCTTTTACCCATACTACATTTTCTTTAAAACATGCAATGTATTCATCCACACTCTTGTCTGGACCACACAACATAAGTGTCATAGCAAATGCTTCTGGCACCATGCCTGAACCTGCTGGGAAACGCGGCTTACTCATGTCATCACCAATACGCTTGCCCGCAATGATGTTTAGGTTCATAAGTCCTACACTGTCATATTCAGCATAGTTGTAGTCAACTTGCTCTTGCAAGAAACTTACACCATTACCACCGTGTGTAACAACAATTGTGTTTTCGTCAAAGCGTAGGTCATTATGCCAAGCATTGATGCCAGGAATATCTCTTGCACCAGGAATCAAACGCAGTGTAATCTTTTCGCCAAGATGTTTTTCAAGTTCTTTTTTTACAATGTCTGCCCATACTGTTGTGCCCTGTCCAGGCTTTTGTGGAACAACCATTGTTACTTCTGCCATTGCCGAAGTAAACATAAACAAGGATGCTACGATCCCTAATACTAGATTTTTCATTTTTATCTCCTATACAAAATCTATTCTTGCTTTATTAAAAAATATTCCCCATATTGCAGCACTCACTGCTAGTATTAGAAATATCAACGGAAGTGGTTCAAGAAGCAAGTTACTCCAACCATAACCAAAAGTATTAAACTGGACCCAACTTGCTTCCAATCTAGCACTTAATATGAAGCCGATTAGAAAACTAACACGACTAAATTTAGTAAACTTTAGCACCATGCCTGCACAACAACATATTGCCAGCATAGCATAATCATTAAACATACCTGTGTACTGTGTACTTGCCCAAATTAAACTAGCAAGTATAGGCCAAAAGTAATAGCGGAAGGGTATGTTTGTAATGTAAACAGCATATTTAATAAATGCATAACTAACAGGTAGTATGATTAACAAACTCCATAGGTAACTGCTGAGTAACACTTCAAAGAATCTTTCATCTTCTAGTACACTTGGAGTACCTAGCTCTAGACCAACATACATCAACAGGCCCATTACAATAACTTCAAATGGTGCACCAGGTATACCAAACAATACTGTAGGAACATAACTAGTTGCTTTTTGTGCATTGTTAGCACCTTCACATCCAATGACACCACGTACATGTCCTTGTCCGACATTTTCACCATCACGCTTGCCTAGTGCAACTGTTTGACTGTATGCAAACCAATCTGCAATAGCACCGCCAATGCCCGGAATCAATCCAATGAATCCGCCTATAAAACCACCGCGCAGTCCATCCCATCTATAACGCCAAGTATCTTTTACTCCTTGTATCAACTGTGACACAATAACACCATTAGTTAGTTTGATCTTTTCTGCTTTCATCCAGTATGCACTTAACAGTTCTGGAAATGCCAGTACACCTGCCATGATAGGAATAATCTGCACACCGTCGCCTAAGTATTCCCAACCCATTGTCCAGCGTGGACTTGCAGTGTTTGGATCCATACCAATGTGTCCTACTGCAATGCCTAACACAAGTGCAAGTGCGCCTCGGAGCCAATATTTACTGCTTACAAATATTACACATGTCATTGCAAATATTAAAAAACTAAACATTTCTACAGTTCCAAAATATAGCACAATATTTGTATACCAAGGCAAAAATAGAAACACCAATAGTCCCCAGATCAAACCATTTATCCAACTTGTGCTTATAGCAGCACTAAGAGCTCGAGCCGCTTCACCGCGCCTGGACATAGGAAAGCCATCTACCATAGTTGCGGCTGCGCCTCCTGCTCCCGGAATATTCATAACAACACCGCAAAAACTATCTCCAATACTACTAGTCACAACAACTGCGGTAGTAAAGACAACTAACATGTAAGGATCTTCGAAGTACCCTACAAAACTGTAGATTGCAATAAGTCCTGTAGTAGCACCTGCTACTGGTATTAATCCTATAAAAAAGCCGTAGAAGACTCCTAATAATAGTACAATTATATAAGTTTCCATCATCCAGTTCTATCTAATCCTTTTTATTAGCAGGTATAAGTAATTATATGTTAACGACAAAAAAAATTAGAAAAGTGGCTTTTTTTTAAACTTTAACAAAATTATTTATCAAATAAAGGAATTTTTACATGAATACAAGAATTTTTACATTAATTACAGAAAATTTGAATGATGCTTTTCATCTAGAGAAATATAATGAAATTAGAAACACATTTGGTAAAAATACAGTAATTAATGATTTGCCATGGACACCTGCAAGACAAAGCAAGTTTACTGATTATATCGCAGATACACTACAGTTTGAATCTGATGAAATAGATTTATCAGGCACTATAGAAGAATCAGTCGCAAGATTAGACCGTCAATACATGAATAGATTTTTTGGAGAAATATGGCAACCTAAAACTGAAATATATCAATACAGCGGTTGGTCATTAGTTGAAGCAATTAATAAAAGCAACCCAAAAGCTGTGTTGGATTTTGGATGTGGATATAACCCCTTCAAAGACCGTATTACAAATTTAGTAGGTATTGATCCTTACAACAATCAAGCAGACTATATGGTTGATGTTATGGATTTTGCAGTTGAGCCAGAAACATATGATCATATTATTGTGTTTGGCAGTTTAAATTTTGGTGACCTAGAAGATATAGAAACACGTTTTGCTAAACTTAATGAACTGTTAATGCCTGGAGGTAGAATGTACTTTAGAGCAAATCCAGGGCACTTATGGCCTAAAGGTCCTTACGTAGATATATTTCCATGGACATTCGAAATAGCATATAAACTTGCTAAAACATACGGTTTGCAACTAGAAAAGTTTAAACAAGACAACGGTGATCGTTTATACTTTGAGATAGCAAAGAATGGATGAAAGTAAACTTATATTTTTTACAGGAGCTCCGGGATCTAAATGGAGTGCTACTGCACATATCTTATCACATAATAATATACTACCTATTAACACTAGCGATTACTCAGATAATAGAGCATATTTACATCCTAGTCCTAGTTGGAATGTAAAACATTTAGGAGCTTATTGGGGGCCAGGGTTCGGATGGGGCGAAAAATTTGATAAAATAAATACACTTAGTAAAGACGAAATATTAAATGAAATTGATAAACCCTATGCAGATAAAAATTGGGATCAATACAGAATCATCAAATGTCATCAATTTGCAAATAATTTAGATTGGATAAAAGAAAACTTTCCAAAAAGTAAAATTATGATTGTTTTGCGTCCTAATGCTGTATGTGCAAACGCATGGATTAATGCAGGAGGTTGGAATATTACATATCCTGTATACAAAGATTATTACATTAACGACGATACACTACGCAAAAAAGTTACACAAGAATTACAATGTGCAAAAACATTTATCAACAAAAACAATATAGATATGAATGTAATTACAAAAAAGTATTGGTTGCAACGTTGGGGTATAGAATGCAATACAGAAGAGTTGCAATTATACATGGACAGTATTGAATGTAGTCCTACCGGTGTTTGGCATTACGATACTACAATAGCGGAGATTTAAATGGATATATACCAAATTGAATATAGTAGGAATCCTGGAACTATGTGGACTAACCTAAAAACAGCAGATCCTACAGATAAAGAACAATTCACAAGTTTATATGATTGGTGTAAGTCAATGAGTAATTATCATTTTTCTGATGCGTCTGACTTGGCTTCTCTTGATTCTGATTTACCTGCACTAGTTCCTATTACAAACTTTAATATTTCAGACATACCAGATATAAGTGTTACAAACCCAGCAACCTTTGATCGAAGAGCCCGCAATAGAGGAAGTGAAAACAATAAAATGGAAGAAGCAGATTTCCGTAGATGGGGTTATGATATAGATGGTGGATATACTATATTGAACAGAAAAGCACAACCTGAACTACCTGACAAACTGCAAGCAGTGATTAACAGGTTTGGTATGAAAGACCCTAAGATACGTTATGATGTCCAAATGCCCGGGCAATGTTTTTATTGGCACATAGACGCTTTTGGCGGACTACTTACAAGAACTGAGGACCCAGAATTTTCAAGAGGAAATTTTGAAAAACATTCTGCCGCTGATTTAGACCAGCGTAAAATGATGCGTATAGTAATTTTCTTAGATGATCAAAAACTCGGGCATCATTGGCAGCAAGGTAACATAATATTAAAATGGAAAAAAGGTGATTGTATAGCATGGCCCTGGAAGGACGTACCACATGGTACAGCAAATTATGGCCATGTTCCTCGCCCGACTATAAATATTACCGGAGCTGTTACAGCTAAAACATATGATTTTTTAAATAATGTTAACAAATGAAATACAAAATCTGTTCAACGGGAAGCCTATCAGAAAAAATGCTTGGCTTAAATATCCTATTACAGGTAAAGAATTTATAAAGGAAATTAATGATCTTAATCCTACCCTAGTGTTAGACTTAGGATGCGGAAATAATATCTATAAAGGACATATCAAAAATATAATAGGAATAGATATTTTAGACAACAGTTTGCAAGATTTCTTTTGTAATATCGAAACTGTACCATTTAAAGACAATAGTGTAGATATTGTTCTTGCTTTTGGTAGTATAAATTTTGGTGATGATGAAATCATAGATCGACAACTCCAAGAAGCAATTCGTGTATTAAAACCGGGCGGACGATTTTATTTTAGGGGAATACCTAATCATTTGTACAGTATATATTATAAATGGACAGTTGAAAAACTAATAGAAAAAACAGAAAAATTTAATTTAAATTTTATTGTTGAACCTAAAATAATATACAAACAAACAAGGACAGATCCTGCTCACGATATTAGAACTGGATTTAGAAATAAAGAAAGACTTTATTGTGTTTGGAGTAAAAAATGAATCACGTATATAAAGCAAGTAATCTTTTTGCAAAGTTGAGAAAACGTAATTGGATGCAACACCAGCCTAACACAACAACAAACGGACACAACGATGATCAGCCAGAAAACTTTAATTTTAACAAAACAGGACAGCATCCAAGAAGTGTAGGCACTAAACATAACTACGATTGGTCAAAGCATCCGTTTCAATATCATTGGAATAGTTTAGGACTAAGAGGTCCTGAGCCTGATAAAAATGCAAAGAAAAAAATTGTTGCAATAGGAAATAGTCTTGTTCTTGGAAGTGGTGTTCCTGTAGAGGATACATTTATACATAAAGTCGCAAATCATTACAATGCAAATTATATTAATTTGTCCGACAATTTTGTTCTCACAGATGTAATTAACAGTACCAAAGACATCCTTAAATGGTACCACCCAGATCTAATATACATAAGCGATTTCAGATTTATAGATTCAAGCACACTGATAGCATGGTTTATAAGAAAGGAAGCAAAACTAGATAATTTTGACGAAAGTGAAATGTACCAAATACTTGTCGATAGTATGTGTCAAACCATAAATATGTTTGAAGACATGATTAGACTTTATGCTCCGGACACAAGAGTACTTTGGGATATCATACACAATGATGGTGGAGGCAGAAAAAAAAGTTTAGGAGATAATTTTACTAATCCTAAAGTAATAGAAAGTCTAACATTTCCGCATCATATATACACTAACAAAGAAATATTACATGACCTAGGTAGAGATAACAAGCATCCAGGAATAAAAGGACATCAGTGGATGGCTGATAGAGTAATTAAAATTATAGGAGAAACACTTAATGGATAACGGTAAAGACATTATTTTTGCGATGGGCGCACCGGGCTCGAGATGGAGTGGCATTTTACGTGCAATTCAGATGTATCATAGTTGTGTTAATCATTCAGATGACAGTCCTGCTAGATCATACGATAGATATTATCGAACAAGTGCTAATGACAAAGAACTTAGTGCCGGATGGCATAGAGGAGCCTATTGGGGTCCTGCACATGAATTTGGACAAGGATTTGATGATATCAAATCTAATTATACGAAAGAAACTTTTTTAGAAGAATGTAAAAAACCTTTCGAAAATTGGGATGGTGTAAAAATAATAAAAAGCCATTGGTTTGCCTATAATATAGAAACACTCAAAGAATGGTTTCCTGAAGCGAAATTAATGGCAATTCAATTTGGCACAGATTTAGATACTTTTGCTTGGTGGCACTTTGTTGGTGGTTGGGATATTCGTTATCCACATTACCACTGGTATGAAACAAACGAAAGAATGTTAGAACAAATTCAAAAAGAAAACGTTGCTATAAACAAGCATTTCAATTGTAAATACGATCTCAAAATGGAAGACTTGACTAGTATGCTTGATTTAGATCCAACAATGAGATCTTTAGAAGATATGATAGAAATGGATTTAAAACTATACGAAAGAGATCCTGATCTAAGTATTGACAGGCATATCCGTGTTTTCGACAATGTCACTACTCGATGCGGTATTGGTGTCATATAATTTATCATAATATAAACCTAGTGTTGCCCATATACTGTTAGGATACAAATTAGTATACCTAGAATTATATTTTTTATAATTTTTCCATAATGTATCTGCACACTTAAAATCTTTGTAATACTTCCAAAAATCTGTATCTGTTTTTTCAGACAACATATAATGATGCTGGATATATTGTACATTATCGTTCCAAACTTTACGCATCATTCTATTGTATCCGTCTGCCCCTATACCTCTTTGTAAGCAACGAACAAGATTTGTTATACTAAATTGTATCATAAAAAGAGCATTGCTTTCTAAAGGATCAATGAATCCGCCAGCAAGCCCCATTGCTACCACATTTCCTGACCAAGGATTTTTTAGATAACCTGGATCCCATTGTATTAATCTTGGCTCGTCTCTCAATGGTGATAACCCATGTGTATAATTATAAAAATATTCTCTTGCTATTTCAGGTGTTTGATGCTTACTAGAAAATACATACCCTGTGCCTATTCTATGCTGAAGATCTATTATAAACTGCCATCCACTATGTCTAGCAATACTTTGAGTGTATTGTGTTGGATATTCTTTAGGTAATTCAAACGGACACACCCATGCACTATCAACATATAAATGATCTGGTTTAATTAACGTTTTATCATTTACAAAGCGTTTTGCAAACCCTGTGCAATCTAAATATAAATCATAGCCGCCCGGTAGCAAACTAATTGTGCTTTGTATATGTTTAACTTTTTTACATGATGCTTTGACTACTTCGCTTGTATATTCAGCATCTAAATGATATGCATATGTATTATCTTCATTAAATTTTCCTAATAGATCTAATTTTGATATATTACCGTTTACATAGTCTTGAACATTCTTTTCAAATATATTATTTTCGTTGCTCCAGAATGTAAATGGAACGTCAACTCCGTCATTCCAGCCACGTTTTATGTTTCCTAATTTCCTAACAGCATTAGCGGCATCCATCCAGTCTTTTTCTTTGATGCCCATTTCTGCAAAAAAATTTGCTATTTGCGGCAAGGTGCTTTCTCCTACGCCAATTTTTGGTATAGTAGGACTTTCTATAACTGTAATGCTATAATCAGGAAGGAACTTTTCTAAGTAGCCTGCGGCCCACCAACCTGTTGCTCCGCCGCCTATGATACAAATATTCATATTTTTTATCTGTGCTCTTTAAATTACATAAGTACTTATATGGAAACATATAATCATGCAGTAAAAAAGAAGAAAGAATTAGAAGGCTTAAATCACGACACAAAGGAACGTGTTGATGATCTGTTGAATATAGAAATGCCCAAAGAAGATGCAACAAAAAACGTAAAGCACGAAAAATATGAACGTGAATTATATAGTGATAAGCAACTACAAGAACAAGAAAAAATAAAAGAAAATTTGTATACTGTTAACGGAATACCTAGCAGGTGGGAACATAATAAAAAACATAGCAGCTTCCATTTTAATCCGTTTGGGGATCCAAACGAAAAAAGTTTTATTGTACCAGTAAGGTTTACAAATGATTTCAGCGAGGTAGTGAATTCTGCAATAGAAGAACATGTTGACATGACAATTGGAAATTATAGAGCTAGAAATCAAAGTAGGCAAGATAAAGATTTGCATGACGGTGAAATATTAGATATAAAACGTGCAACTGGTAAAAAAGATATACCTGCTATGGGTAAAGTACCAATTTACAGAAAAACAGATAAGGGCGAAAAATTTAACACATTACCTCAGTATGATCTATTACATAGAATTATTAAATACCTCGACATGGAAGTTCAGCAAGCAAGACTACATGTACAAAAGTTAGGAATGGTAACACCAATACATATTGACCAACAAATGCGTAATGCTAGAGAAGACAGACGTAAGCAATGGCTATCTTACGGAGGTGATCAAAATCCTTTAGTGCTTAGGCGTTGGTTAATTCATTTACAAGATTACGATTATGGACATGTCTGGCAGTTTGGTAATACTTATCACCAAGGATATAAAAGCGGATCAGCAGTAACATATGATTGGGTAAATATGCCTCATGGTACAGCTAATTTTGGTTTTAACCCTAGAGTCACGTTTCAATTGACTGGTTTTGTAAGCAAATTTACACAAGAATTAATCGATAATGCTCTTAACGGCGGTGAAACGATCGAGGTTGAAGTCTAAATCAAAATGTTTACAAAGTTCTTGAAACTTAGTTTCATCTAACATATCTTTTACATTGTTTACAACAAAAGTATTTTGTGTAATATTATTCTCTAGTTGAGAAATTTTATCCTGTAAAAAATCATATATTTTATTTTTATCATGCCCTAATTTATCGCCCATAGTATATAATTTATCTTTTGGATCTATAAAATAGTAATATGACGTTTTCATAAATCTTTCATACAAAAATTCTATATCAGGAATAATAAAAACTTCTTTGTGTGTTCCAAAAATATTTCTTACAATATCTACAGGTTCATGCAAAGTATATACAAAATTGTTAGGTACAAGTTTTTCTTTCCATTCATGTATAATTTTTTTCTGATTTTGTAAGTTTAAGTTGCTTTTAGATCCAACTGGAATAATTGTTTTCTCACATACACCGTTTCCAATTGCTCCTTTGAAGCGTCTGTTAAAATGAAACTTTGAAAATCTAGGATCTGATTGTTTGTACAGTATCCAAGGAGCAACGCCGTTGCCTTCATAATCATACCAAACAACATTATTACAAGTTGCTATTAATCTACCTAATTGGTGTCCGCCGGCGCCGTTAGGAAAATTTATTGTAATACAATTATTTTCTTCCATAATACCAATAGCATCCGTTTTCATGCTTTACAATATCGCCAGTAGCAAACCAATCATCGTAAACACATATGTCACCTCTGACATATAATTCATGTTTTATTATTTTTGTTTGAACACAAGAAGTATCTCCCATTATAGTTGCTAATGGCAGATCAATAGCTAACGGGTCGCTTGTAGTATACGTTTTGTTTATTGCAATTGGTCCTACTTCACTCATACCCCAATTGGCAATGAACGTTGCACCTTTGTCTACAAACCTGTTTATACATTCTGCTGGTACTCTATCGCTACCACAAGCAATAATTTTTCCGGTTAAGTCTATATCCTTCCAACTTTTTGTTTTAGTAATTGCTAGTGCCATACCAGGTGTTAAATGACTGTGTGTAAAATACTGCATATTACTTACCCATTTAAAAGGACTAAACTGTTCTATATGTACGTCAGCATCTATTTCTATAGCAGGTAATGTCTGTGCAAGTAGGCCGCCTGCATGATCTAGTTTGCAAACCGTATAAATTTTACTTGTGCTTGTAATTTTTTGTATATCACGTGCTACTTGATTTGCATGTTTAATTTTATCAGGGCTTTGATGTATTTGTTTTGCAGGTCCTGTTGTGCCGCTAGAAAGTATACTAGTCCCGTTTTTTAAAATGTTTTTCAGTTCCATCCGTGATCTTCTTGGCTAATTTGTAAGGTGTAAAAGCAAATAAAAAAGGGAATATAGCATGTATTGTACCAGTTATAAAGACTAATAGGGCTAGTATGTTAAAGTACATAGCATAATATAAATGCTTAAAGTAACCTGTTTTTATTTTTTTTAAATGGTTCCATTCTATCATAACATATTTTCCTTTAATAATGACCAGCTGTGTTTACCCATTAAACCTTGATGACCGTTTTCGCTATAGTAATGTATATCTTTAATTGCTTTTTGTTTGTCGGTTTTGTAATGTTCCCAATATGCACCATCGTTAGTATTACAACTATATAATGCACCGATCCATTTGTGTATTCCTGAATAGGTTTTGTTTATAAGTCTATTGTATACATCTGGTTTGTCTTCTAATTTTAAGAAATTTTTGATGCCGCTTTGTGCCGCAAAATTTGCAGTGGCATTTAACGGTTCAATAAAACCTGCACTAAGTCCTAAAAATAAAACATTTTCTTTGTAGGCTTTGTCAGGTATTCTTGTTTCAAACTGTATTACATTTTCATGTTGTATACCAGTGTGTTCTTCAAATTCTGCAATAGCACTATCTACCGTTTGGTAATGCGAGCTAAACACATACCCGTGGCTCATTCTAGATTGTAGACTGATACTCCACATCCAACCATTACTCATTGCTTGCGAACGTGTATACGGCACGTAACTAGTTTTAGCATTACCAATTATTGCATAGTTGTTAATTAAGAAATCACTCTTGGTATGAGTAAGGCCTACTATATCAGATAATACACCGTCTTGGCCAGTGGCGTCAATGTAAAAATTGTCTGTAGTATATTGTTCTTTGGTAAATTTTTTGTTTACAATTTTAAAAGTTTTATATTGTTCACACCATTCTTGTAATACTTCACAGAATCCTGGAGCATCTATATGATAAGCATAGGTGTGGTGCCTAATACTTTTGGTCCTATCTGGTTCATTACCAAAATAATACAACCAACTATTTTTATCTTTCCATCCACAAAACATAGTACCATACTTAAAATATCCATTTACCCTATTTAAAAATTCTTGGTCAGAAATGCCCATTATTTTTGGTATCTCATTTATAGCAGGAACTGTGCTTTCGCCAATTTTCCTAACAATAACTTCAGGATCTCTATGCAACGTTACGTCTTTACCTGCATCTAAAAGATATAAACACGCTATCCAAGCCGCTGTGCCACTACCAATTACATTATACATACCGGCTCCTTATTTCAAAATATTTTTTCACGTTTAATTTCCATACGCTTTGTTGTGTGTAAAAAATTTCTTCATCACCTAAGTAATCAATCATTCCGCCTTTGGCCATTACTTTAAAACTTTTGTGTATACGATTCATTCTACCACTTGCATCATTACTTACATTAGTAGTTATGTATATAGGCTTGCCATCGGAAAATTTTATTTGTAAGGGCAAATGCTCTGAAATACCCCAACTTTGCATTTGATACCTACTAAGTCCTTTCACAGGTCTTGGACTTAATTGAGCACCTCTAAATAAGGCTCTGTATCCATCCTTGAAAGTATGACAGCCTGTAATGGCTACAATAGAATCATTATTAAAAGTTGCAAACCAAGCACCATTATCTAAACACCATTCCCATTTCATCGCATTTATGCTTACATTGTTTTTATAACCTTTACGGTAACATTCGTTGGCAAACGTCAATACATGGTGTATATCAATATTATCTATTTGTCTTGTTTCTATCATTTTGTTGTAAAGATACTTAATCCAATTTTTCGTTTTACGCCTTCATCGAGAAAATTACTAGCACAATGAATTTGTAAACTATCAAAAATAATTCCACTGCCAATTGTCCAAGGAAAATAATCTTGCACAGATAATCCTTCTAACCATCTATCTTTTAAGTGTGTTAATAATCTTTGACGGATCCAATCAGGCATTCTAGTATTATTTAAATTTTCAACATCACTATATTCTGTCAGTGCTGTATTATAGTATGTTTCGGTTTCTTTTTTTCGTCCGTTGAATAGTTTTACAGGACCATGATAAAAATACTGATCAAAAAATACTAATCTCGGAATACCTTTGCCATCTATGTAAAGTGGTAATGTAATTGCTTTATAAGATGTTGGATAATCAGTACTGTCATCGTTGTGCAGAACATGTGGTCTTTCTACATCAAAAAAATGTGCAGATCTTACATTAAAATTTCCTATAATAGGAACTAATTTTTCTAATATATCATCAATTATACCCTCTCCAGGTTTTACATATAAAACCTTAGGACCAGTATTCTTTTCTATAACATCATTACTACTGTTATAATAGTTTAACAAAAAATCAACCTTTTGTTGATTTAATAAGTTCAAGGCCTGTGTTGGTTCTGAATGATGTTTTTTTATTTCTTCTATCTGTTTATCGGTTCTCATGTTAAAAATGTTCCTGATTTGTATCTTGCTAACATGTCATTATATGTTTCACCAGCAACTTTAATCCTAAATATAACTCTTTCTGTATCTATTTTTTCTGTACTATGTAAAACTTTACCGTCAAACACTGTTGGGTGTTTCATGCTGTAGTCTAAAGTATATATCTTTTTGGTTGTAGTACTACGGTCACTATCTGAGCCTTCCCAAAAAGTTAAAGATTGAAAGTTTTCTCTCGGAAGTAACGGAAGCATTATTGTGTATTCTAACGCCCTATCTAAATGTATATTAAATTTGAAATTTGGTTCGTTAATCTGAAAACTTACGTCATTGTTGTTTGGTGAGGATAAAAAATTAAATTTACTAATAACTTCTTGAACTTCTGCATACTCTATCATTTCTTTGCCTTCATACAAAGGACTATAAACTGCGAGTAATCTGCCACCATATCCGTCTACTAATTTTTGTCTTTTATGGTTGTCTCCTTTTAAAGCATACTTATATTCATTCCATTCTAATGCACAATGACGCATTTTTAAATATAGCTCTGTAAGAGCTTCTATGTCGTATGTAATTTCTTCAAATACAATATGATGTTTACCTATCAATGTTATCTCCTATCAAATTTACTATAGCATCATCTAAAACCTTATAAGTTTGATTTCTTTGCTTATCATAAATTTTAGTTTTTCTTTTAAATTCTTTTAAAAGAAAATTATCTTTACTTTCTGTCTTTACTTGTGTTAGATACTTTATCAAACGCTTGTTATTATTTTTTGCTATAGCAAGATCCAATAAACTATTTGGTAAATTTTTAACATTTAATTCGCTTTGTTTATAGGGTTTTATATAACATTCAAGATTTAAGTCATTGTGGTATCCAATACCTTTTAAGTATTTTTCAATGTTATGTATATCAAATAAATTATAAATGTTTAGCAATGTAGAAATATTGATCTTAAAAGTATCACTGGCACACTCTATTAACTTACTTAAATTATTATCTATGTCGCTCCACTTACCTGGATATCTTATATATTCATAAACATTTTTATAACCATCTATACTAATACTAAGGTGGCACTCTTTAAAACTTAATAATTTATCAATAGTTTTTTTATCTAAGTTTATACCATTGGTAGTTATTTTAATAATCAATCCTTTGTTATAATTATTTGCAATACACCAATCAAGTAATGTTATAAAATATTTTTGATAAAAAGGTTCGCCTCCTGTAGTTTTAAATTCTTTAAGACCATTTTGAATTAATTTTTTACAATATTCTAATTTTTCTTCTTCTTTATTATTGTACTTTGTAATATGAACATTGTGTATTCTGTCTTCCTGTGGAACATCTTTAAGTAAACTTGATATCAAACTACTGCTGAAAGGGCCGCACATCCTACAGGCTAAATTGCAGGTATTGTTAAATTTTACATCAGCGGTTAAAACTGTGTCTGGTTCTTTTGTATAATCAATATCATTATAAATTTTTAAATAATTTAATCTACTACTTCCTAAGCCTATATCTTCTTTTGCATAGCAAACATTACAAACTTTAGGACGTATTCCTTTTCTCATTAAATTACGTGTTTCAATATGATTAATTGATTGTATTCCATCTTTTATACTACTATTTTTCCATTCTCCTAAATCATTACGTTGATCAACACGACAACAAGGCATCACAGTTGATGTAACACTTGAACAAAAATGATTCCATAACAAAGGACATGCAGTTTCCATTAAAGTTTCCTTTTTGGTATCTTTGAATCGGCACTACTAACACAACTTTTAGTAATACATGTCTTAGGTGTCTTAAACAGTGTAAAGCCTGTTTCTATGTTGCCAAGTGGTGCATCATGGCACGAATAGCTTCTTTTTACACTACCGTCTGGCTCCCGTATTATTATTCCGCTGTAACCGGCGTTACATGCCCATCCTTCGAAATTATTGAAATTAAAGGCATTAAAGCGTTCTGCTTGATCCATATACCACTTTTTGCCTTTAGAGTCTTTAAGCTCTACTTGCATGTGCCAAGGTACACTTGCATCAGGTTTGTCCATTCCTGTCGGAACTTCAAACTTTGCTTTAGGGCGATCTGACCACATGCGTTTGCTTTCAGTGTATGCACGTTGTGGCATGCCATTGTGCAAACGTTTTAGGTCCTCCGGTTTGTATCCATCAACCACCCTACTAGCAGTAGGGTCTGATTGCGGCTTGAGCGTGACGTTGATTCCTTGCTCGTGGAAGAACAAGGCGTTTTCCCAATCTCTTTCGAACCAGTCTGGAACCATGACCATATTAATTGTAACTTGTACATCGTGTTCTTGACACAGGATCAACTTGTCTGCAAAGTCCTGCATCTTCTCCTTTGTGTTTAAGTGTTCTGTATGCAGACTTGCTGTAATACTTGCTCTATGAAATGGTTTTACTGCTTCTACATATTCCTTAAACCATCGCATATTGCGACTACAGTTTGATGTCATGTGAACACTAGTGTAATTAGTATTCCTAACATCATTAGCGAGATGGTTTAGTATGTCCAAGTAACCAGGGTGAAAGGTAGGCTCACCACCGCTAAGAGAAAAATGAAAACTATTAAAGCCATTCCCACGAGCTTGCTCCTTTATACTATCTATTGTTTTGAGACATAATTCTGTAGGTCGATGATCTTTGCGGTCGCTTCTTGCGTAGGGCCAACAGTAGCTGCATTTGTAGTTACAGAATCTTCCAAGCAACCAACTGACAGTAAACAAGTCTCTATATAAGAGTGTCCTTTGTCCGACGCTAACAATGTCGTCAAACGGGATCTTTGTAAAGTCATAATTACTCCATTTTAAATCTTCATTCATATTTAATTATAACACCTTTTTTCCTATTTGTCAAACATGTCTTGTCATACTCATTAACTTTATAACATTTTCCCATGTTTTAGG
>Ga0233438_10002083_pt1 | contig 20677 bp, 19 predicted proteins | sample SI_123_September_FD_182720 | JGI IMG/M metagenome (GOLD analysis project Ga0233438, IMG submission 182720) | Seawater microbial communities from Saanich Inlet, British Columbia, Canada - SI_123_September2016_10_MG | ecosystem: Environmental > Aquatic > Marine > Inlet | place: Canada: British...
TCCCAGTCCAATGCCAAAAAACCAAAGAACGACACGATAGACCCGGTGATGACACTCGTTGCCATCAATACGGTGCCAAAGGCCGCAACGACGCCGCTCATCGCGAGGAGTGCCATGCCACCAAGAATCCAGGGTGTACGACGCCCACCAATATCTGAACCGTAGCCAATTCGTGGGCGCGCGAGTTGTACGAAATGATGTACGGCCACAAGAAAGCCTGGAAGCATGGCTGGCAGAGCCATTTCTACTACCATCACACGATTGAGTGTAGATGTCGTGAGTACGATGATCGCACCCAGTGACGTTTGTATAAGACCAAGTCGCGCAATACCTAGCCAGCTAAGATTTTGCAGCGTCGTCATACGACCATGCTCGGCAATGCTGTTGCAGTGACCATCATGCCGCTAACGTACGCCGTGACACCTGTAGCGTTGTACCAAGGTGCTAGCTCCTCTGGCTTTTTGAGTAGTCTCACCATTGCGAAAAGTTGCGCAATGATTAGCAGGGAGACGGCCAGCGCTTGCCAGTTGGCGCCTGATGTGGCCAAAAGGGCAACGATGAAAAGTTGGGGTACTGCCATGAACCAGCAGGCGATAATGGCGGCTTTGTGTAATCCATACGCTGCAGGAAGCGAGCGAAGGCCCAGTGCGCGGTCACCCTGGACTGATTTAAAATCATTAAGTGTCATGATGCCATGGGCGCCAACACTATAAAGACCGGCAACAGCAAGTATCTGCCAAGGTGGCAGAACCCCGCCCAAGAAGACGGCGGCCCCGGTGAGCCACGCTAGGCCTTCATAACTCAGACCTACTGCGGCGGCACCCCACCAGCCATTTCGCTTTAACCGCAAGGGAGGGGCGCTGTAAGCCCAAGCTAGTGCCAGCCCCACAAGAGTGGCTATGCCTACCCAAAACCCAAGGGCTGCGCCCCAAGCTGCGGCTAATCCAGTCCATAAAATGGCAAAAATTAGCCCCCAGTTACCGGGAACTCTGCCCGAGGGAATAGCGCGCTGGGGTTCATTAATGGCATCTACTTCGCGGTCAAACCAATCATTAACGACTTGACTGGCGCCACAGACCATGGGGCCGGCAAGCAATATGCCTGCGATTAGCAGGGCAGGGTTCTCAAATAAACCTACACCACTCGATACGGCACCACAAAGGAACGCCCACATCGGTGGAAACCAGGTAATGGGCTTGAGTAATTCAAGCAGAGCTCCCGCCTGGGGGCGAGTGGCGCGCATAGCAAAAGACGTGGTTCTTTCCATAACTGGAAGCTAAACAGCCCGTCTCTCTGGCGTCAAACTTTATTTACACATTATGCGTAAATAATATTGGTCAAATTGGGTCGTCAGAGCCAGACTCACCAATACCGTAGCGGCGCAGTTTGGTGTAAAGGCTCTGGCGGCTTAGACCTAAAATTTCGGCGGCAGAGGCGCGGTTATCACGAGTCAGTTTAAGCGCAGCTTCTATACACAGTGCTTCAATAACATCGGTGGATTCGCGAACGAGTTCTTTGAGTGGGTGGCGACCCACACGTTCGGTGATTTGCTCTATTGAGCGCGGCAGTCGCTCGGTGAGGGGGTGGTCGGCCGTCAGGCGGCGACTAATATCTCGAATGAAGAAGACAATTTTTGGGTTATCGCCTCGCTGAACTGTCGCAGCTGAAATTTCAATCTCTGACGTCGCTCCGACACTGTTCTTAAGCACTGAGGCATACAGTTTAATGGGGCGATCCTGTTTGAGGTTGTTTAATATGACGGTCAGATCGACGGTCGAGCGCCCAATCCAGTTGTCGAGGGTTCTTCCAGTGACTTGATCGGGTGCGGATACGGCAATCCATTCAAGAAAAATTGAATTGACGTGTTCGATGCGCCCGTCACTGTCAACCTGAACAATCGCGTCTGGAGCGAGTTCAAACGTATCTGCGAAATGCATACCTTGCAGGTTGCCGTCTTCGCCAGCGTTTGAGAGCCGGATCAAATAGCGAGATTCTGAGTTTTGACGTTGGAAGCTCACCAAGATATCGCTGCCGTGGGGGACATTGGGCAGGACGATGCGCCGCTGGCTAGTTGCTCCCGTCTCTCTGGCTGAATCGAGCAGGCTTTGAATTTCTGTAGAGTTGAGAGGCAGGGGCCGCCCGATAATGCTTTGGCCCTCGGCGCTTAACATTGCGTTTGCCTGGGAGTTTGCTTCGAGCACGCGGCCAGTTGCCTCATCGACCACGAGGATGCCGTCACTAGTTAGCTCCAACAGGCGGCGGTACCGATTTTCCATTTGGCGAAGCGCCCAATAGTCCTGCTCCATTGCGTGCTGGGCGTTAAGAACTTGTTGTCTTAGGTCGCTCACCACTCTCAGATCCCAACCTACTGCGATCACGCCTTCACCGTCTGCCGGTTGAATGAGTCTAAAACTCATAGGCAACTCATCATTTGAGTCCGAGGCGCAGATGTTCAAATCGACACGATTTGGTGTATTGGGAGTGCGAGTAGCCGCATCGAGGGCGTTTTTTGCGCGCTCTTTGTGCTCTTCGATACAGAGTTCATGCCAGCGCTGCCCGCGCCATGGAATCCGCATGAGGTCGGTAAGTTCCGCATTGGTAATAGCTACGTCAAGGCAGAAACCTTCGGCGTCTAGATGTAATTGCACGTCTGCTACGGCTTCTAGCACCGAGGCGACAGCAGATGGGTCGAGTTTCTTTAGCAACACCTGTTCCTTTGTCAGCATTGATTGGGTAACTAATCCGATAGTTTGCGCTACCGGCACGCGAAATTTAAGCGAGGTTTACACTAGCGGACACAAAAACGCACCTAAAGTGGACATATTTGTAGTATTTAACCCTACAAAGCCCTGTTACGTCACTTTTTTTAGCCTTATATCGGTGTAATAAGAAGTTGACACCTTGGGAGGGGGAGGGATAACCTCAGGTAAAAGTACCCGTGGAGCGCACATCGCGCTGGAGGTCATCGTGGGTGAACCGAGAAAACCCCTTCCAAGGGGCTCCGATTTTTACACCCCGGAGCAGCGTTTAAGAAGAGATTCGTCCGTCTGGACGACGGTTCAGGGTGTATTGGCGCCTCTGCAATTCCTTGCATTCGCGCTAAGCCTTGTCTTTGTCATCAATTTTTTGGCGAACGGTACGGGCTATTCGGCAGCCGTTATCTCGGTGCTAATCAAAACGTTATTTCTGTTTACCATCATGGTGACTGGAGCAATTTGGGAAAAAGTCGTTTTCGGGCGCTACTTATTCGCCCCTGCATTTTTCTGGGAAGACGTAGTCAGCATGCTGGTCATCTTCTTGCATGTTGCGTATGTCGTTTCTTGGTTATTCGACTTGCAGGCGCCCCGTGAGCAGATGTGGCTCGCTATTGCGGCTTACACGGCTTACGTCATTAACGCTGCGCAATTTTTGTTGAAACTGCGCGCTGCCCGAGTGGGATCGTCACAAAATAATACTGACTCTGTTAATGAATACGCTGTAGAGGTATCTAGATGACTGCTGATGTAATTGCAGTTTCCGAAGTCACACCGGAGCGGTTTCAACCCCTCCAGGAGCGGGGGCAGCGTGCTGTCTTTTGCGGTTTAACCTCGATCATATGGTTACACCGAAAGATTCAGGATGCGTTTTTTCTCGTGGTTGGTTCAAGAACCTGTGCGCATCTTATTCAGTCAGCCGCGGGGGTGATGATCTTTGCTGAGCCACGGTTTGGCACCGCTGTCCTCGGGGATCGGGACCTTGCGGGTATGGCCGATTGTCATGATGAGCTTGATAGGGTGGTGGCTCAGGTGCTGGCTCGCCGTCCAGAGTTGAAGAGTATCTTCTTGGTGGGTTCATGCCCTTCGGAGGTTATTAAGCTGGATCTAGACAACGCTGCGGGTCGTTTGGGTCGAGAATATGAAGGCCAGGTCCGATTTGTTTCATTTTCAGGGTCTGGTATTGAGACCACCTTTACCCAAGGTGAAGATAACTGTCTGGCCAGTTTGGCGTCAGACCTACCCGAGGATACGACCTCTGAGGAGCGCCTGCTTGTCGTGGGAACAGTTCCAGATATTGTTGAGGATCAGTTCCGTCGACTATTTTCTCAGTTGGGCATAGAGCACGTTGATTTTTTTCCAGGCAGTCAATCAACCGATTTACCGGCAGTTGGTGAAAATACCAAACTGTTGCTTGCTCAGCCTTTCCTAGGGGAGACGCTGCGGGCATTGGAGGGCCGCGGGGCAACGTTGCTGCCGGCGCCATTTCCCCTTGGAGCTGAGGGCAGTGAAGCCTGGTTCCGTGCAGCGGCTAATGCCTACGGAGTTACTGTAGAAAAACAGCAAGCCGTATTGCAGCCACCTCTACAGCGAGCTAAGGCGGCGCTTGGAAAATACCACAGTGAATTGTCCGGTAAGTCGTTCAGCATGCTGCCAGACTCTCAGCTAGAAATTCCTTTGGCGCGCTTTTTGGCCCGTGAATGCGGTATGACGCCAAAGGAGGTGGGAACGCCTTATTTTGATGCAAGAGTCATGGCGGAGGAGGTGCCACTACTGCCTTCCGGTGTTGACTGGGTTGAAGGGCAGGATCTTGACCCTGCTCTCGACCGCGTGCGGGCTACAAGGCCTGATTTAACGGTTTGTGGGCTAGGTATAGCCAACCCGCTCGAAGCTGAGGGCCTAAGAACAAAGTGGTCTATTGAGCTGCTTTTTACGCCGATACAGGGCTTCGAGCAGGCGGGCGATTTGGCGGAGTTATTCGCAAGGCCATTGCGCCGAGAAAGAGCACTTGAGGTGGGATCATGGAGCTGACACTTTGGACTTATGAGGGTCCCCCTCATGTCGGCGCTATCCGAGTCGCGGCTTCCATGCGTGGCGTACACCTGGTGCTCCACGCACCTCAAGGTGACACATACGCAGATTTACTGTTCACAATGATCGAGCGAGACGGCAAACGTCCGCCGGTGACCTACACGACTTTTCAGGCCCGTGATCTTGGTGCTAGCACTGCAGAAAAATTTTTGAATACTCTGCAGGCTGCCTATGACCACCATAAGCCTAGTCTCCTTTTGGTCGCTGACTCCTGCACTGCTGAATTGTTACAAGATCAACCCGGGACTCTCGCTGAAACAGCGGGTTTGCCAGTGCCAGTAGTGCCGCTGGAAATGGCGGCCTATTCTCGCAAGGAAAATTGGGGGGCTAGCGAGACGTTTTATCATCTCGTGCGGGCGGTACTGTCTGCGCAGCGAAACGCTGAAGAAAAACCTAGGGATGACGGCTCGAGTAATCGACGGCGCACAGTGAATTTATTAGGACCCACTAAGTTGGGTTTTCGTTGCCGAGACGATATTCAAGAAATTCAACGGCTTTTGCAGTCTGTGGGTATTGGCGTCAATGTAGTGGCGCCGTTGGATGCTGATATTCACGATATCAGTCGCATCCCAGAGGCTGATGCCAACGTTTGCCTATACCCTGAAGTTGCGCTTACGACCTGCACCTGGCTTGAGCGTAATTTTGGACAGCCTGTTATTCGCACTGTGCCTCTCGGCTTTGGCGCCACACAGGATTTTCTGGCAGAGCTGGCAGGCGTGTTGCAAGTCGATATTAGTGCGGAGGCAGTTGCTGATTGCCGACTACCTTGGTACAGCCGTTCTGTTGACTCGACCTACCTAACCGGTAAGCGAGTCTTTGTCTTTGGTGACGGCATGCATGCGATGACTTGTGCACGTGTGGCGCAGCAAGAAATGGGTTTTGAGGTTGTTGGCTTGGGTACTTACTCTCGTGAAATGGCGCGGGAGGTCCGTGCAGTGGCCAAAGAGTTGGGCATTGAAGCCCTTATTACCGATGATCACATGGTCGTTGAGCAGGCGGTCAGCGAGCTGAGGCCCGAGCTGGTGCTGGGTACTCAAATGGAACGTCATATTGCTAAGCGTCTGGGTATCGGCTGTGCTGTTATCTCAACGCCTGCACACGTGCAGGATTACCCCGCGCGATTCTCACCCCAAATGGGGGTTGAGGGCGCTAATGTTTTATTTGATACGTGGGTGCATCCCTTAATTATGGGGTTAGAAGAGCACTTGCTGCACATGTTCCGAGATGATTTTGAGTTTAACGACCATGCCGCGCCGTCTCATTTGAGCCACGGTGAAGGTACGCTCATGGCGGTTGAAGACACTAATGTTGTTGCTCTGGAGGGCGTGCACTGGGAGGACGGCGCTGAAAAGGAGTTAAAGAAAATTCCGTTCTTTGTTCGCGGTAAAGCCAAGCGGAACACCGAGCGCTATGCAGAAGAACACGGATTAACCGCAATTGACATTGAGACCCTGTATGAAGCGAAAGCCCACTACAGCCGCTGAAGCGGTCATGGACGTCTCGATCCGCGTGGTGCTACTCACGCTGGATAATCACGTCAGTGCGGCACTCGAATCTGCATTTATAAAGTTACGCAAGCATATACCGGGTTTGGAGTTAGCGATTCACGCTGCAGCCGATTGGGAGGCTAGACCTGAGAGGCTAGAAGCGTGCAGGGCCGACATCGGTCAGGGCGATATTATTATTGCCACGATGATGTTCATGGAACCTCATATTGCTGGTGTCATAGATGCGCTCACAGCTCGTCGTGATCATTGCGATGCCATGATCTGCTGTATGTCAGCAGGTGAAGTTATGAAGCTCACTCGCATGGGGCGATTCTCCATGGACGGTGAGCAGGGCGGAGCGATGTCGCTATTAAAGCGCCTGCGCGGAAAAAGTACGACGGGCGGCAAGCCCAAAAACGTAGGTGCACAGCAGCTGTCGGTGTTACGCCGGCTACCAAGAATTTTGCGATTCATCCCGGGTACCGCTCAAGACTTGCGAATTTATTTCCTGATTTTGCAGTATTGGCTGGCAGGATCCGAAGAGAATTTGTCGCGAATGATTCAGCTGGTTGTGCGGCGCTATGCTGCAGGGCCCAGAGAAGTATTGCGAAAACTGCCCGAGCCTGACGCGCCCATCGACTATCCTGAAGTAGGTGTCTATCACCCCAAAATAAAAGCGGGCATCAGCGCTGAAGTCGGAGCACTGCCTAAGAAGGTTCAAGCCAGCAAGGGTTGCAAAGGGACTGTCGGACTTCTGCTCATGCGTTCCTATGCATTGGCGGGAAACAGTAGTCACTATGACGCCGTGATTAAAGCACTCGAAGTGCGTGGCTTACGGGTCATTCCAGCGTTTGCTGCAGGCTTGGATGCGCGTCCGGCAGTGCATCGTTTTTTTATGGAAGACGATGCGCCCATAGTTGATGCGGTAGTGTCGCTCACCGGTTTCTCGTTAGTGGGTGGGCCCGCCTATAACGATACGGATGCGGCACAGGAGCTTCTCAAGTCTCTAGATGTGCCTTATCTCGCAGTACAGGCGCTTGAGTTCCAGAGCATCGAAACATGGGCGGACTCGGCTTTAGGTCTTATGCCCATTGAAGCGACCATGATGGTTTCGATACCGGAGCTTGATGGCGCGACGGGACCCTTGGTGTTTGGCGGTCGCAGCGATCAGGCAACAGACAGACCCAATGCGATGCAACCTCACGGTGAGCGTATCAACATGTTGGCCGATCGTGTCAGCTGTCTAGTCAACTTGAGGCGAAAAGGTCAGCAGGAACGCAAAGTCGCAGTCGTGCTATTCAACTTCCCACCAAATTCGGGAGGTACTGGGACTGCCGCACACCTGTCGGTTTTTGAGTCGCTGTACAACACCTTAAAAGCGCTGAAGGCGGATGGCTATCACGTCGTGCTTCCTGAGTCTGTAGATGCTTTGCGGGACACAATACTAATGGGTAACGCGGCCCAGCGAGGCACCGATGCCAATGTCTGCGCAACAATTAGTGTCGACGATCACGTTCGCAACGAACCCTGGTTAGACGAAATCGAGTCGCAGTGGGGAGCGGCACCCGGCAAGCAATTGACAGACGGTCGATCACTGTTTGTATTGGGTGCTGAATTTGGCAATGTGCTGGTGACGGTACAGCCGCCCATGGGTTACGAAGGCGACCCTATGCGACTGCTTTTTGAGGGTGGCCATGCGCCAACGCACGCGTTCGCGGCCTTTTACCGATATTTACGGGAGACTTGGCAGGCCGATGCTGTTTTGCACTTCGGTACACATGGCGCGCTTGAGTTTATGCCCGGTAAGCAGGTGGGTCTGTCGGCTAATTGCTGGCCGGATCGGTTGATAGGTTCTCTGCCAAACTTCTATCTCTACGCTTCCAACAACCCGTCAGAAGGTTTAATTGCCAAACGTCGATCAGCCGCGACTTTGATCAGTTACTTAACACCTCCGGTGGCGAATGCTGATCTCTATCAAGAACTCAAAACTCTAGGCGACTCCATCGATCGTTGGCGCCGTCGTGATCAAGACCAAGATGCTGAATCACTCGGTGAGCTTGTACGGCTTATTCGAGAGCAGGCAGAAGCCTGCGACTTGAGCCTTGTTAATTGGGGCGACGATGTCGAAGCCGCTATTGAGGATTTGCGAAATCAACTCAACGAGATTGAGGAGTCGCTAATTCCCTACGGGTTACATGTGGTCGGCGAAATTATGCCCAGAGAAGATCGGCTTAGTCTGTTGCAGTCTATCTCGACGGCGCAAGGTAAATTTCAGCCCAGCGAAAAGCTTTTAGAGCGAGTCCTCGATGATGCGCAGATTTCAGAGCTCATAAATTTCCCTGAGTTATCCGCCCAACCTGAGCCGGAACGTCAGGCCTATCTTGAATTGCTGATATCAGCGAAGTCGGCGCTGGAGCAAGACAGTGAAATTCCAGCCCTTCTCAGAGCATTAGACGGGCGATTCATTCCGCCGGTCGGTGGAGGTGACCTGCTACGGTCACCAGATATGCTGCCAACTGGACGCAATCTTCATGGCTTTGACCCTTTCCGTTTACCCAGTCAATACGCCGTTAAAGAGGGGGATCGGCAAGCGCGACAGCTGCTTGCGCGTCATTCGCAGGACAGCGGCGGCCTTCCTACCTCTATCGCGTTGGTTTTGTGGGGCACGGATAACTTGAAATCAGAGGGTATTGCGATTGCTCAAGCCCTTTCCCTAATGGGGGCACAGCCCCGGCTAGATAGCTATGGTCGTGTTTGTGGCGCTGAGCTGATTGACCTTGAGACTTTGGGTCGTCCGCGTATCGATGTTGTTATGACGCTCTCTGGAATCTTCCGCGATCTACTGCCGTTGCAGACTCGGTTACTAGCCGAGGCGGCCTATCTGGCAGCTATGGCAGATGAGCCCGTCAGTCAAAATGCTATCCGAGCTCATGCGCTAGCTTATCAATCAGAGCACGACTGTGATCTAGAGACTGCTGCATTACGTGTTTTTAGCAACGCAGAGGGCACTTACGGGTCCAACGTTAATATGCTTATTGACAGCGGAGCCTGGGAAAACGAGGACGAGCTGGCCGAGACCTTTACCGCGCGGAAGGGACATGCCTACGGTCGACACGGTGCGGTGTCACAGAATACGGAGCTTCTCACCGAGATGCTCTCCCAAGTGGATCTTGCGTACCAAAATTTAGACTCTGTAGAGATTGGTGTCACCACCGTTGACCATTACTTTGACACCCTTGGCGGTATCAGCCGGGCAATACGCCGCACCGGCAGTGAGTCGGTTCCTGTTTACATCGCAGACCACACAACCGGTAACGAAAAAATCCGCACATTGGCTGAGCAAGTGGCGCTGGAGACTCGCACCCGAGTTTTGAACCCGAAGTGGTACGAGTCGATGCTTGATCACGGTTATGAAGGAGTGCGGGCAATAGAAACCCATGTGACGAACACCATGGGCTGGTCAGCAACGACTGGTCAGGTGGCTCCCTGGGTTTATCAGCAGTTGTCGGAAACTTTTATTCTCGACGCGGATATGCGTCAACGATTGGCATTATTAAACCCAAAGGCGGCGTCTCGCGTTGCTAATAGGTTGTTAGAGGCGCATGAGCGTCAATACTGGGATCCTGACGAGGCTTCTTTGAGCGCATTGCGTGAAGCTGGTGAGGATTTGGAAGATTGGATGGAAGGTATATCACCTGAGGCGGTCGCATGAATGTACGTAATAACCATATCCCAATAAAAGCTATTGATGCTGGTGGAAAATCTCCTGACGGAGATGGCAGTGTTCAAGTCCACCTAGACCCTCAGATCCAAATAGACAAGGCGAAGGTCTTTGCCGTCTATGGCAAAGGGGGCATTGGTAAGAGCACGACCTCATCCAATTTGAGTGCGGCGTTCTCAAAACTTGGTAAGCGCGTAATCCAGATTGGTTGTGACCCAAAGCACGACTCGACATTTACCCTCACCAAGGCGCTTATGCCAACGGTAATTGATGTGCTCGAGTCGGTAGAATTTCATTCGGAGGAACTGCGTCCCGAGGATTATGTGTTCGAGGGCTATAACGGTGTTCAGTGTGTCGAGGCGGGTGGACCACCTGCAGGCACGGGCTGTGGCGGTTATGTCGTTGGGCAAACCGTAAAGCTGCTGAAACAGCACCATCTTTTAGACGATGCCGATGTAGTTATATTCGATGTCTTAGGTGACGTTGTTTGCGGCGGGTTCGCATCACCTTTGCAGCATGCAGAGCGTGCGGTTGTTGTAACCGCTAATGACTTTGACTCTATTTTTGCCATGAACCGGATTGCTACTGCGATCAATGCCAAAGCCAAAAATTATGGTGTGAGGCTTGGGGGCGTTATCGCTAATCGGAGTTCGGCTACCGATGAAATTGATCGTTTTAATGAAGCGACTGGCATGAAGCGACTGGCACATTTCCCAGATCTTGATGTCATCAGACGTAGCCGATTAAAGAAGTCGACCATCTTTGAGATGGGCGATGCAGAGGGTCTTGATCTGGTGCAGCGTGAGTATATGAACTTGGCCGAGCGTTTGTGGAATGGCACTGAGGCACTGCCAGTAACACCTATGAAAGATCGCGAATTGTTCGATTTCCTTGGCTTTGATTGATTAGAGATGGTGGACTAGACGTGGTGAGTTACGAACAGCGCCGGCAGGAAATCGAGCATTATTTTGATCGTACTGCGGCCGACACTTGGGCGAAGTTAACCTCGGAAGCTCCCGTTGGACGCATTCGTCAGACGGTTCGCGAGGGGCGGGATAGCATGCGGGCGCAGCTTTTGGATTGGCTGCCTGAGGATCTCTCCGGGAAGCGAGTCTTAGACGCGGGATGCGGTACCGGTGCATTTTCGGTTGAGGCAAGCCGCAGGGGGGCAGACGTTGTTGCTGTAGACCTGTCGCCCACGTTAATCACTCTTGCTCAAGAGCGCGTGGGTAGCGCGGAGATGCGCGGCACAATAGATTTTAGGGTCGGAGATATGGGCCACCTTGATCTGGGCACCTTTGATCATATCGTGGCGATGGATTCCTTGATTCATTACGAGTCGGAAGATGGGCTGCGAACACTTGCGGCGATGGCTGAGACAGTCACAACGAGTATTGTGTTTACATTTGCACCAAAAACTCCGCTGCTAGCGGCGATGCATAGTGTTGGTCAGTTGTTTCCTCGAGGCAATAGATCACCTGCTATAGCACCGATGGCTTTATCGCAACTTCAGCGTGCCGTAGCCTCTCAGCCGGAGTTCACGGAATGGGAAATGGCCCGAGATTTTCGGGTGTCTAGAGGGTTTTATATTTCTCATGCCATGGAATTGACCCGCACATGATTATTTCCCGCCAAAATTTCGGTGAATTCATTCAGGGTTTAGGCACCCGCTGGTTGCCTTTTGCTGATGCTGTTAGCGAGAATTTGGCGTTAAGCCGCCTGCTGCGGTTGGCCTTGTTCCAGGTCTCTGTCGGAATGGCGGCGGTCATGCTAACCGGAACACTCAATCGTATAATGGTGGTGGAGTTAGGACAGCCGGCCTGGATGGTTGCACTCATGGTTGCTATTCCCTTACTGCTCGCGCCGGCCCGCGCTCTGGTTGGGTTTCGCTCTGATTTTCATCGATCCTATTTGGGATGGCGTCGAGTTCCCTATCTTTGGATGGGCACACTGTTACAGTTTGGTGGTTTTGCCATCATGCCCTTTGCGCTGATCGTGATGACCGAGCCGCATAACGGTCCAGAGTTGTTGGGCCCTGCTGCCGCAATGCTCGCGTTTATTCTCGTAGGCACAGGCATGCATACGACGCAAACCGCGGGCCTAGCGCTAGCTACCGATCTCGCCAGCGAGGAATCAAGGCCTCGTGTCGTCGCCTTACTCTATGTCATGTTGCTGGTTGGAACGGTTGTTGCGAGTCTTGGATTTGCCCACCTACTCACTGATTTCACCTATCTTCGTTTGATTCAAGTGCTACAGGGGGTGGCGATAGTAACGGTGCTTCTCAACTTTGTTGCTTTATGGAAGCAAGAAGCCAGGCAGCCTCATCTGACGCGTCATGATCGAGTTCGCCCGCGGTTTAGAGAAGTCTGGCGCCAATTTGATGAACAGCCCAAAGCACGACGACTCTTAGTGGCTGTTGCCTTGGGAACCGTTGGTTTCACAATGCAAGATATTTTGTTGGAGCCCTATGGTGCCCAAATTCTCGATATGTCGGTCAGTGAAACAACACAGTTAACAGCCATTTTAGGCATCGGCATGTTGTTAGCGTTTTTCGTCGCCGCTCGCTTATTGGCGCGTGGCGCTGATCCTATTCGTATTTCAGCGGTTGGCGCGATGATCGGAGTCTTCGCCTTTTCTGCCGTGGTGTTCGCAGCGCCCCTGGCCTCAGAAACTTTATTTAGGATCGGAACTTTTGCAATCGGCGTCGGTAATGGCCTATTTGCGGTGGGCACACTGACCGCGATTATGACTTTGGATCGAACCGATCAGCTCACGGGTCTGACTTTAGGTGTATGGGGCGCAGTGCAGGTGACCGCCACAGGGATCGCCATTTTTGCCGGTGGCGCTATCCGCGATGTGGTCGAAGGCTGGGTCAGTCTAGGCCTCATGGGTACGGCACTTAATATGCCCACTACGGCCTATGCCGTTGTGTATCACATAGAAGTTTTCGTTCTGTTTGCCGCGCTAATAGCACTGGGACCATTGGTGCGCCAGCCAGGTGAGCAGTCACAGCAACCACGGGATCTGCGCCTCGCAGATTTTCCCGGATAACAAGTAAAAACAGAGGAGCAATACAATGGGTACTGGAGCCATAACCGGTTACATTGATGTCGCACAGGTAGCGTTATACGTCTTTTGGATTTTCTTTTTCTTTCTGGTGTTCCATTTACACCGTGAAGGCAAGCGTGAGGGTTGGCCCCTTGATCTTGATGGAAAAGGGGATACCTTAGTCGACGGTGTGGGCGGCATGCCCATTCCAAAAACCTATGAACTAGCCAATGGCCAGGGCAGTAGAACGCTACCCGGTCCTGCGCCGGCAAGCTACGAGCTTAAAGCTAACTCAACGGGTCCATCGGCGGGCTATCCTGTCGAGCCTACCGGCGATCCAATGGTCGATGGGGTAGGGCCTGCAGCATGGGCCACCCGCCCAGAAAAGCCCGACCTGACCATTGATGGTGAGCCGCGAATTGTCCCGCTAAGAGTCGATAGCGATCACAAAGTAAATAGCCGTGATCCTGATCCTAGGGGTTGTGCGGTTATAGCCTGCGATGGAAAACAAGGCGGAACGGTTACTGACCTGTGGGTTGATCGAGCTGAGCCGCTTTTCCGTTACGCAGAAGTTGATGTCGGCGACGGGACACGCCTCCTGCCAATGACGATGGCGCGGGTCTCGAAAGATGGCACGGTTCAGGTTAAATCGATTCGTAGTGATCAGTTTATTCAGGTGCCGAAATTAGCCAATCCGGATCAAGTTACTCTGCAAGAAGAAGATAAAATCACGGCTTTTTATGGTGGCGGCACGCTCTATGCAACCCCTGAAAGAAAGGAGCCTTGGCTGTGAGAGAGTACGAATACGAGCCAATTAATGGACTGCCCGAAAATTTGCCGGAAGGCGAATCGATCGTCTGGCAGGGGGCACCACGATGGACTGCACTTGCTAATCGCGTCTTCCAAGTGCGAACCCTGGCTTTATATTTTGCCGCTCTGATTGGTATTCATGTTGTTTACAAGCTTATGGATGGCGCTAGCAGCAGCCACGTTTGGGGCGGTGTCTCTTGGCAGCTAACTTTGGCAACAGTGTCTTTAGGACTTTTGTCTGGGGCTGCTTGGTTGTATGCGCGAAGTACGGTGTACACATTGACCAATAAAAGGCTGGTGCTTCGATCCGGTGTGGCGACACCTATGATGGTCAACCTACCTCTGGAGAAATTGGAGAGTGCAGGCCTGCGCTTGTGCAGTGATGGCACAGGTGACCTTTTATTTACGCCAACATCAGATACCAAGTTGTATTATATGCTGCTCTGGCCTCATGTGCGGCTGCTGGGTTTTCGGAAGATTCAACCCCTTTTTCGCGGCATACCGGACGCGCAAAATGTGGCACGTTTGCTAGCGGAGACTGTTCGATCTGAAGGGATGCCAGCTTTAGACGGAGACTTGAGCGCCATGGAAAAGGTTCAAGCAACGCACCATGAGAGTTTTGCAAGTGGTCAGCCCGTTGCCGCAGGTTGAAATGTCGGGTGAAGTAAGACACATCCGTCGCGTGAGCGATCGGCTTATGGCGCTGATCGCTCTCGGTCTTTTTTTTGTTGTGGCTGCGGTTTTGTTGGCACGGACAACCGACAACATCATTGTGGCGGAACCTCCTGTCGGTTCATTGCTGCAGGGAAAAATTTTACTGTTCAATGATGGCCCCAATGGGGAGGTTGCGATCTCAGATGAGGCCACAGGTGCTGTTGTTCGTACGCTCTATGCGGGTGAGGGCAGCTTCATTCGTGGTGTGGTTAGGAGTTTGGTTCGCACGCGCCACCAGCAAGGGCTGTTTGCTCAGACCGGATTTCATTTGAACCTTTACGAAGACGGCCGCCTTCAGTTAGTTGACCCTCTAACGAGTCAGGTAATCGACCTCGTCGCCTTTGGTCCCACGAATATGGCGGAATTTGCGGGTTTGCTCACCTTGGAGCCGGGTGGGGCATTGATGGCTGATGGTACATGAGCGAATTTGCTCTGGCTTTACTCGTTGCGTTAACTGGGTGGTGGTTTTCTACGGGTGTGATTTTGTGGCTAGTGCATCGTAACGAGCGGCATCACCGTAGGATATTCGCCCTGGCCACTGCGACCATGCTGTTGGCTTATTACGGTGTGGGAACCTCCGTTCACCAATCTTCGCCTCAAAGTGTGGTGCTAGCTTTTTGTTTGGCACTGCTCTTATGGGGTTGGTTGGAAATGGGGTACCTCATGGGTTTCGTCACTGGCCCCAGAAAGGAGGCATGTCCACTGGGTGCCAGTACAGCGTCTAGGATGCGACTCGGCCTTCGTACATGTCTTTGGCATGAGCTCACTCTTCTGTTAATGGTGGCGGTTTTGGCATGGCTTAGCTGGCAGCAGCCCAATCAGACTGCACTGTGGACATTCACGGTTTTGTGGTTGATGCGTTGGAGCAGCAAGCTCAATTTAGTGCTGGGTGTCCGTAATTATAATCAGAGCTGGTTACCAGACCGATTGGCTTACGTTCATTCGTATATTCCCCGCCGGTTGCTAAACCCGCTGTTCCCCGTCTCTGTCATCTTGGGGGTTTTTGTGACCTACTCACTGATAGATTCAGCGATGCAAGCTGCTGATATGGGACCAATGATTGCTTTGACCCTTGCGGGGACTATTGCTGCTCTTGGCACTTTGGAGCACCTCTTCTTAATGGCGCCTTTAAGGGACGCGGCGCTTTGGGATTGGGCCGCACCTGATCGAGGACCTGGTGTGAGCAAATCGGGCTCCCAGCCGTAGCAATTTGTTTGAACTCTGTCGCTAGAATGGAAAAGCGGCGTGAACATCCTTGACGGCAACAAGTTCGAGGTCTAATGTACACAGGTGAGCACCGTCTCAGCGAGAGGTGGCTCAGGAGCCTAGCCCTTGGGGCGCTGCTAGGGTCTCTGCATATTAATAGAGATACGGGTAGTTGTATGGCTCACCAGATCTGCTACGCAGACGGAGGGTGGAATGAACCAAAGCGGAATCCCAGCCAACTCGGCACCTGTAATAGCCTCATCACGACCGCCCGCTGTGCCCGTTCTTGGGGATCGTGAGCAAACCATTAGCCCTCGAGGTTTTTCCGACGCACTTGACACCGCTGCCATGCGTGGCGATTTCGATAAGGGCTTAGCCTGCAGGTTTATCTACCTTTTTGTACTACCCGATGCATTAGTTGTGACAGGGTTGCAGAAGTTGCTACCGATTCATCGGTTATTGATCGCTACCTCAACAATCTGGGCTCTGAGCTGGCGTTGATTTCTGATCGCATCGGAAGAGGGCGCCCACTCGCGCAGCTGCATGTTGGAGGCGGCACCCCTAGCCTATTGAACAGTTCCCAACTAGCGCTGTTAGCCGCTTTAATCGATGAGCATTTTTCTGTTGGCAGTGACTGCGAAACCGTATTCGAAATAACCCCCGATCGGACCTCATTAACGCAGCTAGAGTTGATTAGGGGCTTAGGCTTTCGCAATCTCCGCATTGAGTTGCGCGAGATAGAGTCGAGCGCGCCATTAGGTCTGGGTAGAAGTTATTCTCCAGAGCTGTTGCAGGACATGCTCAGCAACGCCAAGCAAGTCAATTTTGATGCCATAACTTTTGACGTTGTTTATGGATTACCCGGTCAAACCGTCAGCGCAGTGCGAGATGGAATCCGCCTCATTACTGAGATGAGTCCTACTCGTGTGCTGTGTAGGCCCTTCGAACGCGATGAGCAACGGTTCGAACATCAGCGCGGGATTGACTCTCATACAATGCCTTCTGTCCCAGAAAAAATGTCGATGTTCGCCGCCATTGTTGATCAGTTGGAATCTTCTGGATTTGAGTGGATTGGAATTAACAGTTTTGCTAAACCCGATGACGCGTTAAGCCACGCCCAATCAGAGGGTCGTTTAGTTCGCAATCGGTTAGGTTATTCAGATAAACCCACGCGAATCGTTCTTGGTGTAGGTCTGGGTGCTGTCTCTGAACTTCCCAACCTGCTGTCCAGAAATCATACGAGTCTGGATGCATGGCACGAGTCCCTAGATAACAAAATGTCCCCAACCTGTGCAGGGGTTATTTTTACTACAGTAGAGGCGAAGCAGCGTCGCTTGGTGCATCGGTTGAGTGAAACGCTGCGCGCACCGCTCACTGAGTTCCAGGGCGCTGAGCAGCAGGGCTTGCTCAACCAGTTGCAGGCAGAAGGTTTAGTCACTGCAGAATCAGAGTGGGTACAAGTGACCGATTCTGGCAGGTTCAGGCTGTTGCAGCTTTGGGATCCTGATTCAGGTGATCTAAAAATCGCGAAGTCTGCTTAAGCGGTCGGGAATCTTTGTTACCTTTGCCTTTTGCAGATGAAGTGTCCTAAGGGGCCTTTGTCATTTATGCTTGCTTAGGCTTAATCCTTCGATTGTCCCAAACCTATAGTCCGGTTTAAACAACTAATGCGCGCTTTGACGTTAGCATCGCTACCTTGTCTGAGTGCTCATCTCTCAAGGTTCGCCATTCCATTAAGAACCAAGGCGTAAATTCCTCTGGTGCTTTTGCTATCCAATCATCAACGTCTTCTAAATCAAACCAACCCCATTGAGAAATCTCATTAGGGTGGGGGGTGATGTCGACAGGTTCCTTCAGATGTCCTACATAGACGCTACAAAGCTCGTGCTCTGATCCGATTGACCCGAAGTGAGCCTGGTACTCGAATTGGTAAATGCGAGTTAGGGGCGTTTCTATGCCAAGCTCTTCCTTGAGACGGCGATGTACAGCGTCCTCATAGGATTCACCGGTCCTAGGATGGCTACAGCAACTATTGGTCCAGAAATTGGGCCACAGTGGCTTCTCCAAACTGCGTTTGTGCAGCATGACCTGCTGGCTGTTTGCATAAAGAAATATTGAGAACGCTCGGTGTAATTGCCCGCCGGGCAGGTGCACCTGTTTTTTAGAGGCGTTTCCTATCACCTGATCCAGTGAGTCGACCAGTATTAGGTCCTCGGAGTCAAAAGAGACCTGACCGAGTACATCGCTCATAAGGAATTCCTAGACATTGAATAGTAAAGTGACCCGCCCCGAAGGGTGCCTCAGAGATTTCACACTAGGGTGAGCGAGTTGGCACTGGGGGAAGCGCATGTTAACTCGAGTCTCTGTGGTCTAAGAGGAGATCGGTGTCTTCTCTCCGGGTCAAAAAAGTCCTGGCCCCATTTAGAGGCCAGGGTAACTACCGCGTCACTTACGTTCTGCGGGTAGGGCTTCCATGTGGCTCGCTGCTGCCATTACTTCGCCGTCGAGCCAGTTATACTTACCAGAGCTCAAAAGAACGAAGTGAATGAACAATGCGAGAACAAACAGGAACGCAGCATTTGCTACGAGCACCCGACGTGGATCAAATAGCATCCATACTCTGTGCATAGTTTTTCTCCGTTATTAGTGGTTAGACCCCTATTAGGGGACGTCCACAGGGTTTACGTTGACTTCCTGATCAATAGAACCAGGGTTTCCACATGAACATCAGTACATGTGCTGTCACCGCGATAGCAACGAAACCAACCCATCCCTGTACATAAGCACTATGGAACTCCTTGGCCTCATTGCTGGTTAGCCCTGATGGGCTACCGCCTTGCTCGCTCATGGTTTTACCTCCCATGTTTTGTCAAGCAGATGCCGCGTAGATGCCAAGAAGGCGTCGGTGCGACGTTTGTTTGAGAGCTATTACCACTAGGTGGCGCCTTCTCTCATCCCCCTGCACTAGGAGAAACCTCCCGGTGCAAAGATAGGTGCCGACCATAAGGCCGGCGTGAGATGTCTAACTTCCAGCAGTCATCCCTTGATCATTACTGCCCGCATTTGCCTGTGCAGGCATTTCTTCGGCCATTTCTTCTGCAGCTGCCTCTACCTCAGCTGCCGGGGCCGTCTCTTCTTTCGGTTCTAGCAACGTTGTGCGGGCTAGATTCGGATAGTCTTTAACCATATTGGCGCCCAGCATGGGTTTGTAGGCCCCTTGGTGGCAGGTGGCGCAGTTCACCTTCAGGGGATCACCCATAGGACCTTTACGGTGATCGGGTAGCCAGTCGGTGGTCTGGTTGACGTACTTCGTGTTCATTTCCCTTACCATGCGGATCCCGTGCCATGCCCGTACCCTTGCAGGCGAGCTTTGCTCCCAGTCGTAAAAGGCGCGAGTGTTATGACAGTGCGTGCAGTTCACGCCTAGGGAGTCAGAAAAATGCATCATTAAGCTGTAGATGTATTCGGTTTGCTTGACCGATGACCTGTTGCCATTGGGTAGGGCCGTTTGTCCAGCAACTCGCCAGGGCAGGGTGGCTGCCTCTTCCTCATCACCTTCAAGGTAGGGCGTTAATGGATCATTTGGCAGAGAGCTATAGGCCGCTGTAACAGAGGCAATATTCTGGCCCGCCGTCATAACGCCTGCGGCGTGCGGCTGACCGGGATCGGTTGCCCACACATACTCCGGAATATTCTTTCCACGGTGGCAGGTGTAACAAGTCACACCGGCTCCGCCGACATGGGCACCCCACTCAACGTTAGCTTGCTGAGTCATCGCAGTCATGACCCGGGCAACACGCTTGGTGTACTTAGTGTCGTACTGAAAGCCTTCGGCCACGTGGCAGTAGTTGCATCCCTCTTCAGGAGAGATCCACTCGGTCATGGCAGCCATCAGGCGGGTGAATTCCCCGACACTGAGGTCACCCAGAACCTGCACGTTTTGGTAGATATCCCCGGCTTTCGGTCCAACCGAAGGGACCGCGGGCTGAGGCGTAGGGACCTGATTCGCCGCAACGGTGGCTGCAAGTGTCTTGGGGTTGACAACCAACTCCTGACCCAGGCCACGGTTGCCTAGCTGCACAGTTTCTGGTGGTGGCATTTCACAGCCGGCCAGCAACAAGCTGCCAGCAATAACCACTACAGTGGCGCGAATAAACTGAGGTAATTTCATTGGTTCGCCTCCATCATAGGATCAACGACAGGTACCGCGTCGATAACAGGGTAGGCCGGCGCAATACCGTGTTTCACACCCCAGAGATACCAGTTTTCTACAACTGTTCCAGTTAGCAGAATGCCTATGCCACCGGTTATCACGGTCAGTACTGCAAACCACCATGCCCAGCGGTGAATGGATTCCATTGAGGCGTTAAACCCCATGCACCAGCGCCAGTAGAGCATTGACCGTTCGCCCGCTGTACCGATATCGGTGACTTGGTCGATCTCGCGATCGCCGCCATAACGACTCACCGCCAAAATGGTTGCCCCGTGCATGGCGAACAAAATAGCTGACCCGTAAAGGAAAGCGATTGAAAGCATGTGGAAGGGGTTGTAGAACAAGTTGCCGTAGCGCATCGAGAAAGCAGCGGTCCAGTCTAAGTGGGGGAAGATGCCAAAGGGCACAGCTTCGCTCCAGCTACCCATGAGGATGGGTCGGATAAAACCGAGTACCAGATATAACCAAATAGCCGCAGCAAATGCCCACGCAAGATAGTTGCTCATGCCTAGGTTTCTGGAGATGGTAAATGTTCGCCACCACCACAGTAATATCGACGCGGTCAGGAAAAATCCGGCCATCAACCACCAGCCACCATCATTTAGCGGAGGAATGCCCAGGCCATACTCCGGGG
>Ga0233438_10002091_pt1 | contig 20622 bp, 12 predicted proteins | sample SI_123_September_FD_182720 | JGI IMG/M metagenome (GOLD analysis project Ga0233438, IMG submission 182720) | Seawater microbial communities from Saanich Inlet, British Columbia, Canada - SI_123_September2016_10_MG | ecosystem: Environmental > Aquatic > Marine > Inlet | place: Canada: British...
TCAACAAGCAAATGCTGCCGCAGATTCAAATAGATTTCAAGAAGGTTTAAATAATTTAAAAGAACAGGGTCAAAATAAATTAGATGCTATCAAAAAGGCTGTTAAAGATGCAGCTAATTTAGATAATATAAAAGAAAATTTATTTGATCGTGCTGAAGATTTTGCTACCGGTCAATTTAATAAATTACTAATGGGTAATGTATATGGGTTCAGTGCAAATGATTTATTAACACCTAAGAAATTAGTAACTAAGGTGTTAGATGCCGGAGCTTCTATCGTAAATGATAAACGTTTTGGAACTGCTGCTGGTGGCCAAATATTTGATAATATTCCTACAACAACAGATGGCGATATTAATTCAAATGTCTATTCAGACTCGACCAACAGTGGAAATGCAGAATCACGTTTGGATAGTAATGTATATTCTACTCCAAGTGCATCTGAAAGTAATACTGATCCTGATAATTCACCAAACTCTAATATATTCGAATAATGCAAATAAGTAGAAAAGATTTTTTTGTTGATAACGTACGAGATGGTTCGTATTGTGGAACCGTAGTAGATATAGAAGATCCGTTAAAAATAGGACGAGTACGTATAGAAGTATTTGGTTTTTTTGATGGACTTGAACCTAGTCTAATTCCGTGGGCTACTCCAGCTACATCAAATACTGGTGGATCTGATAGTGGTGGTGGATTCTTCTCAGTCCCAAAATTAGGATCTGTAGTTGAAGTGAAATTTGATAGTGGTAATATCTATAATCCACAATATTCGTTTAACCAGAGAATCTCTAATGAACTTAAAGATGAAATCTCAGGATCTTATACGAACGCACATTCTCTTATATATGATACTGTAACTGAAGAATTTGTAAAGGTTTATTTTACTGAAGAAAAAGGATTAATGTTAGACTATAAAGAAAGTCAAATTAATATTAAGCCTGATAAATCGATCATAATACACAATGCATCTAGAGATGGAATATTCGAAATGTTAGATGATGGTACTATGAATATTACACAAGCTAATAATATAAATATTAAGACGGATGCCAATATCAATATTGAATGTGTAGATGCTAACGTCAAATGTTCAAATGTATTCGTCGATCATGCGTCATCTATTGAATTGGGTAAAGGAGCTGTTGAACATTTAGTTTTAGGAGATACATTTATGAAGCTATTTAATAAACATACTCATATTGGTAACTTAGGAGTGCCAACCGCTACACCTATACAAAAGATGACACCAGGAGAGCTAAGTCAAAAGGAGGTAAAAACTCTTTAAATATATAAACTATAATTAAAACAATATAACTATGTCTTTATCAGCAACAATCTCAGATTTAACACAAGCGTTAGATGATGCATTCGTAGCAGGAATGGAAGCTATGGCTGCAAAATCTAATAAGATAGACGGAAGTGATGGTGTAAGTCCAAACAGTATATACGAAGCCGGTGGCGATGCATTTAAAGCAATAGCTGCACCAGCAATTAAAACATTTGTAGAAAGCGGTGTAGTAAATACCGTTGTTACAACAACCGGAAGTGCTGTTGCACAAGCTGGAGCTGGAATTGGAGCAGTCTCATAAAAACGTTTAATAGATACCACTATATAAATATAATAAATTTTTTTGAAATAAAAAAATTTTTTGACAAAAACTTTTAGATATATAATACTATATTAATATAATACACTCACCTTTTAACGAAAAATAAATGTCAGTTACTACACAAGTACAAAATACCCCAAGCGTCGAATTTGATTGGGAAGCTTACGAAAACGAAGATTATTCAAGAAAGCTTAAAGGACGTAATAGAAAACCTTTATCTAAGGATCCAGAATCTCAAAAACTTTACGATATGTTATTAGCTTCGGTTGATAACATTAAACAACCAAATCAAAATGATATTGTTTCTGCAAAAATAGTATCTATGAGTGATCGGTATGCTTATGCTGATATTGGATGGACTGCAGACGCAATCATAGATTTAAGCAGAGAAGATAAAGAATATCTTGATTTATTTGAAGTAGGTAACACATTAGAAGTTATTATTAAAAAGGCAGATTTATTAGTAAGCTCTGAAATAGAAGCTTCTTATACTGAAGTTGTTACACATCTTAAATATCGTGAAATTTATTCTTCAATCGGAGAACAAGTTGGTTATTTAGCAAAAGTAAAAGAACTTATACATGGTGGTTATTTCTTAGACATTCAAGGAATAGAAGTATTTATGCCAGGATCTTTAGGTGGTGTAAACAAATTAATAGATTTTGAACGCTTATTAGGTAAAGAAATTTATGTGGTTCCTATTAACTATTCTAAAGATAAAAATTATATTGTAGTATCTCACCGAGCATATTTACGTTCATTAATACCACAAGCAATGGATGATATTAGTTCAGGAGATGAGTTTAGTGGATTCATTACTGGAACTACAAAATTTGGTGTATTCGTTGAATTTAATCAATGTTTAACTGGATTAATTCATAAATCAGATTTAGACGAAGAGGCTTTAAATAAATTTCATAATCGAGAAATGAAGCCTGGCGATGAGATAACCTTTAGAGTAAAAGAAGTTACACATAACGATCGTATTATACTAACTCAAAAAGAAATCGTTATAGCATACGATCCTTGGAGTGATATTAAATCTAAATATAAAATTCCATCAGAAGTTACAGGAACTGTTAGGAAGAAAACTCGTTATGGTTTATTCGTTGAACTTGAACCTAAAATTGTAGGTCTATTACATGTTTCTGATATACCAGAATTTATCGATATAAACAGTATTGATGAAGGTAACGAAATCACACTTAAATTAATTAAAATCGACAAAGAATCTAAAAAGGTTTTCTTCAAAATTTGAATGGGATAAATAATAAAAATATCCCGCTAAATGGATTTTAATAATGTACAAAATACCCATATAGTCAGAGCATCTAGACTAAAGATAGAATTAGATTTTTATTGTAAGTTTAGTATTGATAAGGTTTCACAAAAGTTTGCAGAAGTTTTTAATGCACCAGTAGAAGTCATATCTGATCCTGACAATTTTGAACCGGAAAGAGATAGGTTTTATATTGTAAAGGGATACGGATATGGAAAAGAACGTTATGTGTTCACATCCGCTATGACTGATTATACTGAAGGACGTAAAATAGTAATTAAAGCGTTTGCTGCTATAAAGGAATGGTGTTATACTGATGATACTTGCACAGCTTCTATATTTTTATCAAATGATTCAAATTTAATCAATGTAGATTTTCGTAAATTAAATGCATTAAAATTTGTATTAGAATTTAATGAAGATATGATGTGGAGATTTTTTCCTAATCGAAAAGATTCGGTGTATGTTCAATCAGTTAAAAGAATATTACCTCAAAATCGCTTTTATCGTTCAGAAAACTTTGATATTAATAACTTCAATTATATATTGCCTCCAAACGATTTAAATGCCGTTATATTTGATAATATTAAGGATGGTTCAATTTGCTTTAGGTATATTGGTGGTAAAGATTACGAATACAAGGCGGTCGAGGCATTAGATGTTATTGGGATATTCAATTCATTTGTATATAAATGTTTATTTGAACCTAGTTATACTGATAAAAATAAATCAGAATTAAAGAAGATCGTTAAAAGCGCCGATAAGATACTATTAGCATACGATTCATATGATTCTTTCGTAAAGGAATTCCCTGATATTAAACTAACAGTTGACTTAGATAACAATACTCAAATAATGAAATCCAGATATGGACAATTTAGAGATCAAGTATTTGATATATTATCTTCGTCTGATATTAGAAAATGTGAAATCAATTATGACAGTGCATTGTCAAAAATTCAGATGCAAGAGGCTAAAGGCCAAATATATCAGGTTGAAGGTTGGGAGTTTATTAATTGTGATTTAGTTATTAACAATGGAAACGATTGCTCGTTCTTTGAATGTGTTTTAAATAACTCATCGATATCTAGATGTAATTTATATAGGTTTTCTGAAATTAAATACTCAAAGATAGAAGATACATATATTAATAGAACTTGTAATGTATCTGACAGTTATATTTTTGGTAGAATATCTACGATAGAAGCTAAAGTTACACGAGGAATTATTGCTGATGGTCGTATTGGAGTTAATGCTCATATTTCACCAGAAACCGAATTGATAAACTACACGAAAGTGTATACAAAATAAAGCGAGATAATGTCTAGTAAGAATTTTAAAAATATTTACACAGGAACTATACCTGATAATATGATGAACGAAGATGAGTTCATCTCAGAAGTTCAACAAGAATTAACTGTATCATGTGCACTTCCGTTTTCAGTACCTGAAGGTGAAGTTAGACGTATTATTAAATATGCATCTAAATGGTTCTATAAGAAATACGAATATTCAGTTCAAGAAAGGTATTATGTAATTCCACAAGAAAATTTTAAAAAGATTCCTTCATTCGCTGCTTATGGAACCATGAAATTACCTGATTGTATATATTCTATTATGGCAGTTAGGCAATGTAAAGATGGTTTTAGTTTATACGATCCTATGAAAAGTATGCCAGATTTTTCACTAGAAAAAGTTTTATTTAAAGACATATATTCAATTGATGGTTCTACCGAAGCGTTAATGTATGCGACAGTTTATCAATATTGGATAGATTTAGCGAGTCATATTTTGTTCCATCCAATTAGCTATAACTTTAATTCTAATTCTAAAGAACTTGTTTTTCTTGGAGAACCTCCACAAAATGATGTGGTATTAACCGTATATGAAGAGTTACCATTAGGATACTTGTTTAAAGATGAAATATTTTTTAGATATGTAACTGCTAAATGTAAAACACAACTATCTAGAATATTAGGTACGTTCTCGTTTAATCTACCTGGAGGTGTTACGATTAATTATGATTTACTTAGAGAAGAAGGTCAGAATGCACTTGAAAAAATTGAAGAAGAAATTAAATCAGATGAAGGAATGGATTGGTTCTTTACTTCCGGAAATGACAATAAATAACAAGGATAAATATAATATGATAATCTGGTGATACTCTTGATTTACGAGTTGATCCTAATATAATATTATGAGTAAAACAATATTAACAAAATTCAATGCGTAACGATATCTATAATAGAAATGTACAAGACCCTAATTACCTAGAAGGACAATTAGAAATGGATGATACGTTAGAACTTTTTAAACAACAGATTGAAAGTTGTTTATTTACTCCTAAGACTAGTGTTTTAGGTGATACCGATTTTGGTAGTAGTTTAGATGAATATGTGTGGTCTTTTAGAACTTCAGCGTCAGCATTAAAAAATATAATTAATCGACAAATTCAAACATATTGTTCAATGTCTGCTGGATTCCCGTATTCAATAGATGTTCAATTCTTTAATGGAACTATTAGAGATATTGCTCAGATAGATATAATAATAAATTCAGAAAACAAATTTTCTGTAATTGTAGCGTAAAATTAATTTGGTAAATGGCAACTAATAATAAAAATAACGAGTATCTAGATAAAAGTAAAATTAGGTTTTCAGATCTAGTTAATCAGACTCAAGAATATCTTGTTAGATCATATAATCGTGTAAGAGCAGCCTTTACGCCAGCATCGCCATTTGGGCAGATTTTACAAGTATTACAAAACTTAACACAGCTAATATTCTTTTATATTGAAGATGCGTTAGTTGAACTTAATATTTACACAGCGTTTAAACAAAGATCAGTATATGGATTATCCAGAATAGCTGGTCACAACCCAACTAGAGTAATATCTGCAAGAGGAACTCTTAAGTTATCGATTAAAACTGATGCTAAACAAAATACACAAGCTCCATTCTTATATTTGTTAAATGATACTAAAATCATAAATACAAATACTCAACTACCATACATAATTAAAGTAGATACAATTACTGATAGAGTAAAAATTGATCTAGGAGTTAATTCAATATATAATTTCAGAGTAATTCAAGGTGAAATAGAAGAACAATCAGTAATATCAAATGGAAAGAAGTTACAAAGTTACAATTTTGCTTCTAATAAACCTATCGAAAATGATAATGTTGAGGTATTTGTAAACGGAGAACCTTTAGGATTAGTTGATTCATTATATGATTTGACTAGAGATGAACGTGGAGTTATTGTAAAAACTGGAATTAATGGAGGTATCGATATTTATTTCGGTAATGAAGATTTTGGATATGTTCCACCTAACGGTGCTCAAATATTAGTTAAGTATATTAATTCATCTGGAATCATGGGTAATTTATATGCAAAATCTGATATATTAACTTGGAAATTTATAGATAAAGGTTTAAGTAATATAGGAGAAGAGGTTGATTTAAACGATGTTTTCAATATAGGAATAGAAAAGGCTTTAGTGCTTGGATCTAATGAAGAGGAAATGGATTTTACTAGATTAATTGCGCCAAGAACATCACGAGCTTTAGTGTTAGCAAATCCTGATAATTATGTAGCATTTCTATCTAGGTTTGATTATTCTTATGTAGATGCTTATACTACTTTTGATGATAATTATTTAGATGATGATAATATAATTTATTTATTTTTAGTTCCTAACGTACAAAGTAGATTATCAAAAGATACTGATTATTTTACTACACCTGAAGAAAATTTTAAATTAACATTAGATGAACAAGATGCGTTAATGTCATATATACAAAAGAGTGGTAGACAAATAGTTACAACGGAATTGTCTATTATAGATCCGATTATTACTAATTATGCTTTAAATATTGCATTACGAGTTTTTGATGGATTTGATTTTAATACATTAAAATCCGATATACTTGCTTTATTATCTGAATACTTTTTACGAGTTCAACGAAGAGATAAGATACCAAAATCTGATATTATTGCAATGATTGAATCGGTTGATGGTGTTGATTCTGTTAATATTGAATTTGTTTCTAAGGAAAATGAAGAAGCAATTACTAATGGTTATTTCTTTAAAACAACATATAAAATAGATAAGATTAGATCAATCAAAGAAGCTATTAGAACTAAGGTTGTTTTAAAATTTGATTCTGATGGTAATGTGATAGAAGATCCACAATTAGGATTAGATCAATTCGGTGATATTGAAATAGGATTAAATCAATTACCTATAATACGTGGTGGATGGAGTGACCGAAACGGCGTTTTCTATTCAACCGATATTAAGGATAATAATATAGCATCAGTTAACATTATTATAGATGAGATTATCGATGAGAGTCTCGCAAATCAAATAATGTCACAAAATAAAAATATCTTGATTAACAATGAGCGAAAAAACTCCTAATAAATTATACGAATCTTCTTATACGTATGGTGAATCTAGAAAAAATCTAGGGTTTGACTATCGTAAAAAGGATATTTTATTAAAGAAAACTATGATGCCTAGAATGTTTTTAAATGATACCGTTAAGAATTTCTTATCGTATGTTAATAATGTTATGGTTAACAATATAGATTCTGTTAAAGTTATTAGAAATTTTTTTAATTTTACTGTGAAGAAAGATGACATCAAGATAAATTAAGATGAGTTTAAAAAGGCAAAATTATTCATATTGGCGGTTCTTCGATAAAAATGGAGATAATCTTAACTTCGTTTACGATGAAGATACTGATATATGGAAAGGTACTATTTATTTAGAAGAAATATCAACAGGCCTTATAGCATACGAACCTATATATGTTATGTCTGATGTATGGGATGGCGTTAACAATCAAAATTTAGGTTTAAGAAAACCTAGGAAATCTAATTTAACTTCCTTATGTCCTGGTGCTACCGGAACAAACGTTATTGCAAGATGGAAAGATAATATACCAGGTTCTACTGCTAATAATGTTGATGAGATATTTATGTGGGATATTGAAGGATATCCTGGACCGGATCCACAAGTCGTTAAAAGCGATTATTTAGATATAGACTTAGGTTCTTTTGACGGTGATTTAGTTGGACCTAGTGGAGGTGGAGGTACCGGACAATTAGTACAAGGTGCAACATCAACACCATTTGATAATGAAGCAATTTCTATAAGAGTTGGATTACAATCCGATGAAGAAAATTCTTATTCTAGGGTTTTACAAATAATAGATCCTGAATATTTAGAAGAGAATCCATATTCTACATTCAATTGCGTTGGAGCTACTCACGTTATTGCTGAAATTACTTTTTATGGTGAAACTGAAGGTGAAGATGAAAGGCTAGAAACCATGATAGAAAATCTTGGAAATGCTATTAAGAATTCAGATTTTAATATATTTGATGATAGTGATATTAATGAAGCTTTACCAGATTTTATTAAATTGAATGCAAAAAGAAAGGAGCTTTTATTAGAATGGGATAATATATTTCCTTTCACCGGATCTTACCGTGCTTTAATTAATATACTTAAATATTTTGGTTATGATCAAGTAACATTAAAAGAATATTGGTTAAACGTTGATGAACTTACTGGAAATAATCCAGAAAAAGTTAAACGAATAAGATACAAACAAACTCCGATTGATGATTTATTTAGCATAGAACCTAAAACCGCTAACACTTCTAAAAATTTAATACCATCTAAGATATACAAAAAGACTTCTAAGTTTGGTTTATTTTATGATATAACTAAAGATAGTGGAGAATTTGATGATGATGGAATTCCTATAGTAGAAGAAGCATTTACATTTAGTAACGAAGAGGTTTTGATTAAGCTATTTGCGTTAAAGCAAAAGCTAAAAAAATATTTCTTACCATTAAATGCTAGAATCATAGATATTGTAGGTGAGGCTATTTATTATACTCGATATGATCTTAACATTTGGAGTGATCTTATTAGAGTTGATGATATTGAATTAAATATAAATCCATGTTTTAAGGTATATCCAGAGGATAAAACAAGTTTAATTACTAATTTAACAGCTGATAAATTTTTAGGAGTCAAAGTACCACCAGATCTTAATGTATCTGGAGTAAGTGATTTTGTTGTATATGCCTTTGGTATGACTCAAACTCATGTAGGAATACCAGTAGATTATTCAGGTATTGGCGATACTTATGTAATAAGTGATTCGGTTAGTGGATCAACCTTTAGTTATTCTACACCAATGGTTGGATTAACTTCAGGACAGGTTATTAATGGAATAATATCAGAATGGGAATCTCAACCTAATGAACCGTGGATAAATTTTGAATTAACTAGAGAATTAGGACAAGATCCTAGCGTTTTAGTTCCTAGTCCTAGTGGATACGAATGGTTTTATGCTGTACAAAAAAATATAATTGGACCTACTAGTGGAATTGGGTTTACTGGAGGAATATCAGTAACACCAGGTCCTACTTCTTTTACATACACAACACCAGGTGCTACCGTTACAAATGACTTATCACCTAATTTAAACATAACTCCAATATCTGCATATTCGAATGCATTTATGGGATACTTTAATAATAATAATCGAGAAATAAACGAAACTAATGATTATCCATGTGCTCCGATTGCTGCGCCATTTGTATTAGATAATTGTACATTTAGTATCGATTGGGATACGGCAATAGTAAATTGGAATCAATTAGATTACACTGATCCAGGAACAGGTATTGGTAATAATTATTCGTATTTTGACTTTTCTTATGTAGATTCATCATATCCTATTGGGCCTACAAACCCTTATGCTGGATTCACTGGACCTACTGCATCAGGACCAAGCGGTCCTACGTTTCCAGGTGGTGCAACTCCAGGAAATCCTTTACAACCACCTGGACCTACATTCGTAAATGGATTCGGTGGACTAACTGGACCTTCAAATAATCCAATAATACATACATGGAAAAATATCTCATATAATAACTTTTATGAATTACGTTGGGTTATTACACACGATCAAGATACTACTCATATAATAGACAGTGGATTATTATCGTTAGATGATGGAGAAAAATTTCCTATATTATTAAAATACGAAGGAACTTATACAGTAGAATTATACCTATACGATTCATTAGGAGGTTTTTCAAAAATAACAGAAAATTCTATATTGAGAGTTGATACTAAAGACGTTGACTTTATAGGTCATTATAGTTTTAGAGAAGAAGATTATGAATGGGATGATTTAAGTATCATTAGGCAAAGCGATATTGTACCAGCGCCATCAAAGGATAAACTTCCTAGTTGGGATGTGTATAATAGTGTATGGGAGTTACCTTTACAAGAGAATGAATCTTTGTCTATGCAAAATCTAACATATAATGATCTAGATAAAATAGAATTCTATCAAACTCAGAATGATCCTCAATATCAAGGATTTTGTGATGATGTTTCTACGTTGCCACAAGACCCAGGTGTTGCAGGTTCTACAGGATTATATGACATAGATTCATACAAATGGGATTTGATAGAATCTTCTGCTAATTGGAATGATTCATATCATTTATGGTGGGATGGAATGCTACCTAAACTAGCTCAAATAGAAATACATCATCCTACTAAAGTATCAGGAGCAAATATAAATCAACTTACAATAGCCATGTTTAAAAAGCCATTCGTAGGAAAACCTGATGATGTAAAATTAAGCCAAAATTTATTTACTATTGCAAATGAACAAAACCCTACATACGGAACCATAATTAAAAATATGGATCCTGGAGCTACAGGAATTACTAATGTATATCAATATCTAGGTGGTCCTACTGGAACAATAGGCGGTAGTTCTTGGGTGGAATCTGATATTATTATAGATACATTTACTTTTACTGATACGAGTATCTCAGGTACCGCAAATGTAAAAGAACAATGGAAAGAGTTTGTTAGAGAATTAAATCTAGAATTATATAATAATGGTGATGCTCATAAGATAATGAACGATTTTATCGTATATTACAACGAAGAATATACTGATCCGTTAAATCCATTAGATCCTTTTGCTAAGTTTGTAACCAAAGATACTTGTCGAGGTGATGAATATTTTTTAAAGTTGTTCAATAATGCGCCTTTATATACAGTTCGCTCTATATTAAATCCTGGAGAGCCAATAACATATCATCAACAATCTGCTCCTATGCTATATTCTAATTATGGAGATATACCATATTTCATAGAGATATTTGATGTTAGTCCAACTGGTGGAACTATACATATTCCAGGACCTAGTTCATGGGTTGGATATTATGGACAAACTATAACCGGAACCACACATTGGCCATACTCATTCGGTGCAACAAATATCGAAGATTTATGGAGCCAATTAAATAATACGAGCCAAGGATTAAATATTGGAGGAACTGGTCCGGCTACTGTTAATGGACCTATAACTGATTATGAGTGGAATATCGTAAAAGGTGCTAGTGGATATACCGGACCTACTGGATCAACCGCATTTCCACCACCAAGTCCTGGTTCTATGACTACGATAAAAATTCAAGGATATAAGAAAGTATTTAGTAGCAATGATTATCAACACGTTTATTTTACTGGACCTACCGTTCTAGGAGGAACTGGAGGTATGGCTGGAACTATGTGTGGACGATCAATAAATAATAATTTAAATTGGGATACTTTACGAATACATAAATACACTAAAGACTTTCCTTTATTAACTCAGATCAACTTTAATTACAGTCTTTCTGAAATGGATGGTAAGGTAAAACCAACCTGGGAATTGATTAAGGAAAATGATAAAAATTGGGAGAATATATACTATAATAATCCGTACTTCAGTTATCTGTTTACACAGAAAGGTAGTTACACAATAAACTTAACTATTGAGGATGGAAACGGTAACAAGAAAACTAAAACTAAAAAAGAATTTGTAAAAATTATTTAAGACCATGGCAATTACAACAACAACAATCGCTGGTACTGATTCTCTGAGTGGATCGAGAATTACTATCAACGACAATTTCAAAACATTAGAAAATGCACTAAATTCAGTTTTATCTGCATTTGATTTAGTTAGCGGAAGATTCGATAATGCTACTTATGGTAGTGCTAACGATATAATAACTAACGGAATTACTATTACAGGAATCGGATTAACAAACGCATTAACTATTAATAATGGAAACATTAATATATTATTAGGAGATGTAAAAATTACTGATAACTACGGTTTCTATATCGGAAATCTATTAGAACTTAACAGACAAGATATAACATTAACATTAGGTGGAACTTATCCAACGTGGGATTTTAGATCTCCTGGTGCTACATCTAACACAGTTGGTGGTATAGTTTTACCACACTTAGATGCACCTGGTTTTGCTGCTATTGATACAACAACAACACCTCCAGTAAATGGTACTTTAGTATTTACTGATGCAGGTCCTGGTGTTACTCCATTAAAACTTTGGTGGACTGCTGGACCTTCAGGAGCAACTTGGTACAATGTAGCAGTAGTATAATATATAAAAATTAAACATAGTAAATGGCGACTCCATTATTACAACCTTTAAAAGTACAGGGCGGAACATTTTATACATTCGCATCAGCTGCAAAAGATATATCAAAAACTTTTACGGATGATAATGCGAGATTTGTGTTTTCTAAGTATGCATTATTAGACATCCCTAAAGTAAAAACTCCAACCGATAGTGATAATTCTATCGTATGGCAAGCTTTAGATGCTTTTGGTGGTGGTGCAACTGCATCGAGTGCAATAGCTCAAGATTTTACTACGGATAATAACAGAAACTTTGCACAAGCCTTTCAATCATACGCTTTAAATTTCGAGCAGTTGGTCTTAGCTAGTAGAAATAATTTAAATGAAACGTATGATGGTGATATATTAGCAACTAGTTCTGAACGAATATTTTGGCATTTCTTAAAGAATGTTAATGGTATTCGTTGGCAAGATGCTAATACTACGAATGAATCTAATTTTGGTGGATTTTATCGAGAGGAAATTCCTTCAGCCGGTATTAATTACAAACCAGTTGTTAAGTATTTAGGTGATATTGAATTAATTAATAATATTTCTAAAGGTGGACAATCATATTCAGAAATTTATATTCATGTACCTACAAGCCATGGTAACACACCGTTAGTATTATTCGACACATCTGCTGATAAGAACTATAAACCAGGTCTTGCATGGAATGGTGAAGATGATTACATATATAAAAGAAGCTCAGGATTTAGTACCTTTGGTTTAAATAACGATGCGTTTTATGATAATATGGCTACTAATCAATATGTATTAGGTCCTACATTTGGTATATCTACTAACGTTGGTACTACTGCATATATAAATAGTGGCGGTGGTGTTGGAACTCCAGTTCCTGTTTTAATATCTAGTATGGAAGGTGTTAAATTAGTATTTGACCCAGAAAATTACTTTCCGATAACAAACAATCCTGAATTAGATACAATTAACGATTTTAATGCATCGGTAGTCAGTGGTGATTTTTCTTTTAATTCATGCTTAGTTTATTATGATACTTATGATATTTCTAATCCTGAATTATTTGCAAGAAACTTATATGGTATATTAGTAATTGATGATTATGAAAATGGATCAGCCGAATCGTTTTTAAAAGGATTCACTAAATTTAAACCAAACGCCGTTACTAAATTAAATGGTAATTCGTATGGATTAAAATTAAATTTAAAATTTGATACTTCAAACGACAATGTTGGAGTAGAAACTGTTATTCGAGAAGATTTAACATTTGGTATGGATTTATTTGCAGATGCTAGTGTTAGATTACAAGAATCTGCAGATATGTTTTTAACTCAAAAACTTGACTTAATAAAAATAGAAAATCGAGTAAATAATTTAGAAAAATATTATTTTAGTCAAGATACTATAAATTTATTAGATGAAAAGGTAAATGCTTTAGAGGCTGGATTAAACAATGCACAATTAAACTTTGCATCAGATACTACATTACTAGATTTAATTAGAAATAATTCTACGAATATTAACGATATCCTTACAGGTAAAGTTAATGTTAACTTAACTTACAATACCGATGTTGTTAGAGCTGGTGATGGTATTTCAATAGATTATTCGGTACCTAATCAAATATCTGTTAAGAATAAAAATCAAGAATATTCAACGTTTGCAATTTGTTTAAATACTAATAGTTATTTAGAATATTCTGTAGGTAATGGAATTATTCCAGGAGCAACTGCCGACGGAAACCGAATATTAATTGGTCCATTTTCTAATTACTTTAGAAATGTTGGAGCTACATCGTCTACGTTATTTGACAATTTGACAATTAATTTAGATGATACTAATTATACTTGGAAAAAAGGACAAACATTAAGAATTGTATTTGAGAACGATATAGATCTCGATACATATCAAATAAATATAAAGACTGATTCACAAAATACAAAAGGTTTTGGAAATTATGGAGTATCCGTTGGTAATTTAACAATTGCCGATTTGGTTACAACTAAACCGATACTTGATATTATTTGCGTGGATCCTGCATCATATACATTTTATATAGACGTAATTAAATAAAGAATTAAATAATGGCCGACACTAACATAGATTTCAGTACAAAATATTCGTTATCTTCTCTCGTTAATAATTTATTGAGAGTAAATCAAAATGCTCTTGAAGTAATGAATAAGTTGTCGGATATAACGACATCAGATTCTGAAACAGTCGAGATCGAAGTTATCGATAACAATAATAAAATTAGTAAGGTTTTTGTACCTAGTTATGGTCAATTAAAATCTGAAATTAATAGATTAGATAATAACATAAAGCAAATATCAGGGATTGGAGATGCTAATTCAAATGTTCAATTAGAAGATGGATCATTTAGAAAAATTATGTTATCTAATCTTAAGATTGAAGGTAACACTATCGATCGTATGGCTTCACCAACTCAATTTGAATCTAAATCAAATTGGTTTTTTGAAAGTTTTTTAAACCCATTGCTGTACGTTTCATTCGATTTTAGTGGTCAAATACCTACTGATACTGAGCGTTGTAAAGTACAAAGATTTATTTTAAATTTAGATACACAAAATAAAATAAACATTTGGAATAACTTTCTTGATAACGCATCAAATTTAGATTACGTAGACTTCTTCCAATTGCTTCTTAAGAATAGTATCACATACTTTTTAGATGAGGATGTTACGGATCTCCCACCTAGGGATATCAGATTTTATGGGAGTTTCAACGTTTTACGTGTTTCAGATAATCTTATAGACGAAAATATTGATGGTGCTACGTTCACTAAACGTAAGTTTAAGATACAATTAGATACATTAAATTACAACGATGCAGTATCAGAATTTTCAAAAACACAACAATTAAAACTTGGAGATACCTTAGTTATTGTTGGTGATAAAACTAGTAACAATACACGATATCAAATAACAAATATAGATTTAGAAGCAGGTAATATTATTGAAATAAAATTACTTGAAGGTCATGATTTGTTATCAACAGGTTCTATATTAAGTTTCTATAATGGTGATAGTGCACCAACTGAATTACAAGTTAATATAGGATTTAATGAACATACGGTAGTATTTGTTAAACCAATCAATCCAGTATCTAAAATACCTGCATTAGAATGGTCTCCTGGAGTTGCGTTCTTTACAAATGAATTGCAAATAATAGATGAAGATGGAAATCGACTTAATTTAGAACAATATTACAAAGAGCAAGTTATTGATTTTGGATCATTCTTATATAATATGGCTAAGGATGGAATACCACCTGCAACTTCTGCAGTAAAGCCGTTAGTTCCAAATGTTAATGCAGCAGACTTTCAAGTGCTTCAAATTAACAAACATATTACAGATGTTTCTAGAATCGATAAAATTAAAAAATTACAATCAGAAAAGCTTAGTGTTAAATCCGAATTAGATTCGCTTAATCTTTCAATCAAAAAGAAAAAGGCTGATATTAATACTAAGAGATATTCATCAGATGCTTCAAGAGCGACAGACCAATCAGAACTCAGTGATTTAATACAACGAAGCTCTTCTGCTTCTATATTATTAAAGTCTTCAGTTGATGAAGTCATTTCATTAGCTTCTGCTGAAAATCTTGTTAATGTTAATCCTAAATACCGAGTTAAAGGATTTTGGCCGATACCTCAGCCGGTTGCATCTACACAAACGTTACCTCAAGAAGTTGTGCAATTTCGTGTACAATATAGATATGTAAGCCAAGATGGTGGTGCAAATCAGCCAAATCAAATTAGATTTACTGATAATAACGGAAATGTTAGGCGAGGTACTTTCGCAACGTGGGAAGAATTTTTAACTCCGGTTAGAAAGAGAGTTAAAAAGGCATCTAATGGAGAATTCGTTTGGGAAGCTCCTAACGTAGAAAATGCAGACGAAATTAATGCAAATCAATTAGAAATTCCTATTAAACAAGGTGAAGGTGTTGAATTTAGAATTAAATCTTTATCTGAAGCTGGATGGCCAACTAATCCAGCCGAATCAGAATGGTCAGATATTATTAGAGTTGATTTTCCAGATGAGTTAGTAACAACAAATGAAGTAATTAAAATAGTAGATGAAGCTAAAGTTACTGCAGAATCTATTGATATTATTAAAACATTAGAGGATCGAGGAATTAGCGAACATATATCAAGCCAATTTACTCAGAATGAGACGTTTTATGCGCATCCTGCACAATCAATTGCGAGTGGATTCCTATCAGATGAACAAAATGTAATTAATTTATTTGAAAAATTATCTGAATTTGAAACTAGAATTAGATTAATTGAAGAATCTATTGTTGGAGAAAAAGGATTATTACAAGTTGTTATTATCGACGATCAGCAAAAAGAATTTGTAGTATCACCAAATACGGTAGTACAATTATTTGCAGGCAATTACCGAGATCAAGTAAAAGATTTAACTGTTAAGAAAGGTATTATTATTGCTAAGAATTATTTATTAAAATTAACCAATATTAATGCATCTTCGTTAGAAATGTATTCTAGACAATACGGTAACTTTACTCAGGTTGTAGATTCATCAACAGTTGGTGGAACTGGATATACATCTACAGACGAAGATTACAATATTTCTAGACGTTATGATGCAGTACCACTAGGACCTAGTAATTTATCTGCAGATAATGTTAATTTATATGATCAATTTATAGATTTACCATTCCAAACAAGTCAAGTTAAAGGTCAATTTATTAATTCAAGATATCAGAATATAACATCAACTTCAAATTTATATGGTGATATTTGTCAAGGTGGTACTGGTGGTACTGCTGGATACCCAGCTGCTACATTACCTGAAGATACTGTTAATGGATTTCCTAATCCTATTGGAAACTTTGGAGGTCTCGGATTAAGTGATTATACCAAAGACGAATATACATTATCTAGTGAATATCCAATGCCTCCAACTAATGGTGTCGGAGAATTCATTTGGGCAGGTACTCTTACCGCAGGAATTCCTGATACAATTACAAATGTAAACGATTGGAACGATGGAATATATGTACATGCTGACCATCCTTATATAGGAAGTGTATGGAATAATATTCCAGCTGGATCTATCGCTGGACCTGGACAAACTGGTGCAATTGGACCGAGTGGAGTTAGAAATTCAGGATATGCACCTTTATTTGCATCAGATATAACTGATGGAAGTCGTAAACAAAAACCTTACTTTTATTATACAGGCCCAACCTCAACATTTATTACCGATGATGCTAGAGTTGGAAAACTTGCCTTCGAAGAAGAGGATCAATATTTATTAGGTCCTAATTCATGTGGTGCATATTTCTTTATGTCTCCAAGTAATAATACCGGTGCAATAAACGTAAATGGATCTAACAAACTATCTGTTAAAACTGTTAAATTTGGATCAGAGAATGCAGTTACAATTCCTTTAGTATTTCAATATAGAATGACGGATTATTTCGGAGATGGAAATACGGGAATCGGTAGTATTGGTGGAGATCCTACTGGAACAATCAATCAATTAAATTATACAAAAACTTTAGGAATAGATATTTACTCTAGTACTAATGAAAGATACTCATTTGATATAGAAATAAGTGCAAGATATAGATCAAAATCTTTACAATTACAAGAGGTTCCTTCGAGAGATCTTGAAAATGTAGTTGATGATCTTACAAAAACCATTAAATTCCTTGCACCACAACTTACAAACGTTGATGGTGGCCAAGGACCTCTTGGAGGTCGTGGTAGTGGTAGTGGTGGTGGATTACTTGGATCAATCGATCAGAGAGATATTTAACTTGGATAAATAACTTATGAGCAAACCAATCCTACAAAAGACATCATTTGGTTTATTAAGAACCAATCCTAAATTAACAACAAATGTAAAGCTTGTCGTTGATGGCAATGATGTGCTATATTTAGAATCATTCGATGCTACTCGAGAATTATCTAAATCTAAATACAAAGGATTTAAAGTATCTTCAAACAGTAATTATTATTTTGACCTTTATCGATTTTACAATAATGATATAAAGACTTCGATGTCAGATGCATTTGCATTATATCAAAGAGATGATCATTTATCTATACAAGGTAAATTCGGAAATCAATATGATACTACTTATGCTGCCGGTGCAAAAGCAAATCCATCTAAATTATATGATGAAGAATATTCTTTATTTGCTCCGTTGTGGATAGAACCTAGTAATATACCTGACTATTTTATTATATTCAAAACCAAAGATCCAGTATCAGTTAACACTATAAATGCTACAACTGAAAATGATGCAACATTAATAGATAAGACTAGTAATCCTACATATTTTACTGAAAATATATTAAATAATAGTGAAGTTATTCAAAGCTTTGATTTAACTGAAGCATCTAATATAGGAAGATATATTAGAAATCATGTAACTAATGAACAATTTCCAGAAGCTTCTATTTTATCTAATTTCGAAAAAGGTAGATATTTTAGATATTCTGGTATGGATTTACAGTATCCAGGTTTTGCTACAAAAACAAAGGAAATGTATTATGATACATGGCCAACTGATAAGACTATTATAGAATATGAAGATAGAATAACTAATGGTTTTGAATCATGTGCAGTTGCACATCCTAATATAATTAATTTAGAATTTTTATTTGATGATGATGATTCTGATGATTATACATTTAATAGATACTTTGGTTTATATGTTGATAAAAATCAATATAATAAATTTTATATAGATGGTGACAAATTATTTGAAGATAGGTTTAATCAACCAAATCAATTACCGGTTCCTTTACAAAATAATACAGGATATTCGGATAATACAGAAGATCAAATACAAGAAAGTATAGATGGTATTACCTTATATGCACAAACACCGCCCATATCAAGTATTAATGGAACTGATTTTTTTAAAAGTGAAATTGTCAAAGATGTTCCTAGAATTGGTTATGTTTTTGATGCCGATGAAAATTTTTACAAAATACAGAATAACAAGTCGTTTGATTATGGTACATTAAAATTAAATGACTCTATAGTAAATTGGAAAACATTTTCAGGATTCACTGAACCTATTAATTATGTGAAATCCGAGTTCAATAATACTTTAGGACGGTCTCAATGTATTATCGAGTTTATTAACAACCCAAAAGATAATGATCAATTTAGAATTCTTTTTACTGACACTAATGATCCATCTCAATTTGAATTTTTAGATCAATTTACGATAACAGCAAGTGTAGTATTAAATCAGGGTGAATTTAATTCTAATTCATATAGTACTAACGGACCTTTGAATATTGTTGCAAATGCTTTTACTGATTGTGTTAATAATTTATATAAATTATTTGAAGGTGAGACTCCATTTAATGCAATAGCAATCGATAATAAAGTAATATTATACACAAGAGCTACTAGTGAATCGTGGAATACTATTAAAGTTGATTCCTATTCAAGTGCTTTAATATATGATGATATTGCTATAAAATTTATATCAGATTCTACGATAAAATATAATTCAAGTACATTCGAATCCAGTCCTCAGCCGTTTACTACGTTACCAGGTTGGGTTGCTAATGGATCTTTTATCGGTGGTAATAATAATACTTTAGCGAAAATTAAGATTGATTCTAGCACAAACTCTTTATTAAATATCGGTGATTATTTAATTACATCTAAAGGGCATTCTAAAGTTAATTCGGTGATACCTTATTTAGATGAACCGATATTTAACGACTTAAATCAAATAATCGGATTTAAAAATATAGATTCTTATTATATAGTAAATATCGAAGATACCGATCAAGATATTATATTAACATCAGATAATCAATGTTCGATAGTTAAATTAAAAGATAATGAATGTGGACTATTATCAATATATCCAGTTAAAGATTTTGATTTTGATTTTTACAACACTGATTATATGAAGGATGCTGATGCTAATTTAAAAGAATTGTATCAATGGTATAGTGGAGTCACCGGTCCGTTAGGTCAAACATCGTCTATACCAAATGCTAATAGTGGAGAAGTAAACGATGGAATTTATTGGATGAATCGTATGATAGGTCCTAACTCAGAATTTGTTGAAGGCGGAGAATTTCAAGGTTTAATGGGTATATCAAACGAATTATTAGATACCGATTCAACTATATATAATGAATATGATAGACTTAAAGAAAATGATGTTAAACAATTAGCCATTG
>Ga0233438_10002092_pt1 | contig 20604 bp, 15 predicted proteins | sample SI_123_September_FD_182720 | JGI IMG/M metagenome (GOLD analysis project Ga0233438, IMG submission 182720) | Seawater microbial communities from Saanich Inlet, British Columbia, Canada - SI_123_September2016_10_MG | ecosystem: Environmental > Aquatic > Marine > Inlet | place: Canada: British...
GGTGCGCCCTGCGATGACAGTTGCGTGATCTTCGCGAGAATTTCGCGGCAGCGCTGCGCCTGCTCGCGCAGCGTCTTCAGGTCGTTGCGGGCGTGTTCGTCGAGGCCCTTGGCCTCGATCGCCTGCTCCAGTTCGCGCGAAATCAGGAAGATGGTGGACAGTGGTGTGCCCAGTTCATGCGCGGCGGCGGCCGCAAGGCCATCGATCTGGGTCAGGTGCTGTTCCCGCGTCAGCACAAGTTCGGTCGCGGCCAGCGCGTCGGACAGCTTGCGTGCTTCCTCGGTGACCTGAAACGCGTAGAGGCTGGTGACGCCGATCACTAGCACGATCGAAATCCAGACCGCGATCATGTAGGTGCGCGGCAGGACGAGAGGCTCCTCGCCGTTCCACGGCAACGGCAGATGGTAGAATCCGAGGGCCGTGGCGCAGGCCGCTGCAAAGATTCCGAGTCCGATCGTGATCCGCGTCGGCAGCGCGGTCGCGGAGATCAGGACCGGTGCAAGAAAGAGAAATGAAAATGGATTTTGCAGACCGCCCGTGAGGAAGAGCAGCGCGGCAAGCTCGGCGATGTTGAGGGTGAGAAGCGCCGCGGCATACCGGGGCGCCAGGCGGTGGACGGGGTTGAACCTGATCTGCAGAACCAGATTGAGAAGTGACGACAGCCCGATGATGACCACGCAGGGGATCACCGGGACCTCGAAATCGAGCCCTTCGGAGACGATGAAAATCGTCGCCAATTGCCCGAGCGCGGCAAGCCAGCGCAGCCTCAGAATGGTATCGAGGCGCACGTAGCGGTTCGGATGGCGGAAATCAGACGCAAGATCGCTCATCGGGTAGTCTTAGCGTCTGGCCACGCCGATCACAAACCGCGTCCACATCAGAGCATTGCATATCCGGCCCTTGCAGACACGGCGCGGTTGGCCCAATGAACGCCTTGTCATGAGTGCTCCGCTTCAAGTCCACGTCATGCCTCAGGCCGGTCCGGCAACGCCCGACGCCGCGATCCGGCTCGACCGGCTGGTGAAGGTCTACAAGACCACGCGCGCCGTGGACGATATCTCGTTTACGATTCCGCACGGCTCGGTGACGGGGCTGCTCGGCGGCAACGGCGCCGGCAAGACCACGACCATTTCCATGATTATGGGACTGGTGTCGCCGACCTCGGGCCGGGTCAGCGTGCTCGGATGCGCGATGCCCGAACAGAGCGCCGAGGTGCTCGGCCGGATGAATTTCGAAAGTCCCTACGTGGATATGCCCGGCCGTCTCACGGTGCGGCAGAATCTCACCGTGTTCGGCCGGCTCTACGGGGTGGAGCGCCTGAAGGACCGGATCGTTTCGCTTGCCGCCGATCTCGATCTCGGCGAATTCCTCGACCGCCCCAGCGGCAAGCTGTCGGCGGGCCAGAAGACCCGGGTCGCTCTGGCGAAAGCCCTGATCAACGAGCCGGAACTGCTGCTGCTGGACGAGCCGACCGCGTCGCTCGATCCGGACACCGCGGACTGGATCCGCAGTCATCTCGAAACCTACCGCAAGGAGCGCGGCGCCACGATCCTGCTGGCCTCGCACAACATGCTGGAAGTCGAACGGTTGTGCGACCGCGTCATCATCATGAAGCGCGGCCGCATCGAGGACGACGACAGTCCGGCGGCGATTCTTGCGCGCTATAACCGCGCCACGCTGGAAGAAGTGTTTCTCGATGTGGCGCGCGGCCGCGTGCAGCAGGCCGCATCATGAGCGGGGCCGGGCTTCGGCACACCAATCCACACGCCATTGCGCCGTATCGCATCGGCGCGATGATCCTGCGTCACTGGTATCTTCTCACGTCGTCATGGCCGCGGCTGCTTGAGCTGATCTACTGGCCGGTGCTGCAATTGATCACATGGGGCTTTTCGCAGGCCTACATCTCGCAGAACGCGGGATTCTTTGCCAAGGCCGGCGGCACCTTCATCGGCGCGGTGATCCTGTGGGACATCCTGTTCCGCGGTCAGCTCGGCTTCTCGATGTCGTTTCTCGAAGAGATGTGGTCGAAGAATCTCGGCAATCTCCTGATGAGTCCGCTCAAGGTCAGCGAATACCTGATCTCGTTGATGGTGATGAGCGTGGTGCGGCTGGCCGTTGGCGTCATTCCGATGACGATCCTCGCCATCGCTTTTTTCGGTTTCAACCTGTTCGGTTTCGGCCTCGCGCTGGTGGCGTTCTTTTGCAACCTGATCTTCACGAGCTGGTCGTTCGGGCTGATCTCGTCGGGGCTGGTGCTTCGCAACGGCATGGGTGCGGAGGGGCTGGCGTGGACGCTGATGTTCGCGCTGCTGCCGCTGACCTGCGTCTATTACCCGGTTTCGGTGTTGCCGGAATGGCTGCAGGTGGTGGCGTGGATGCTGCCGCCGACCTACGTCTTTGAGGGGATGCGGGCGCTGCTGATCGACCGCGTATTCCGCGCGGACCTGATGATCGAGGCACTGGCGATCAATGTGGTGTTGTTTGCCGCCTCGACTGTGGCCTTCCTGCTGCTGCTGAAGAGCGCCCGAAAGAATGGATCGCTGGTACAGAGCGGCGAATAGCCCTGTGGAAAGGGCGCTGTTCCGTTAATTAACCGCCTGTCCTGTAGATTCGTCGGATTGACGCTTTGCCGCAGTGCCGACAGTATGCTGCGTTGCGAAACTGGGATCGAGGACTAACCATGCCGATAGGCGAATTTGGCAGGCCGCCGAGCCTGCCGTCCGAAGTCAGCCCTGCGCTGACCACGCCCATGTACTGGGTGTACGAGATGGGCCAGGCTTCGCTCAATCCCGCGCGGGCCGTCGCCGACATGACGAAGCTGTGGTTCGAGAACCCGTTCAATCCGCTCGCGAGCACAGAGTTTGGAAAATCAGTGGCAGCCGGTTGCGAACTGTTCGAGCGCGCCACGCGTCGTTACGGCAAGCCGGAATGGGGGCTGCATGATACCGAAGTCAACGGCATGCGGGTTCCCGTCGAGATCAAGACGGTCTGGGAAAAGCCGTTCTGCCGCTTGCTGCATTTCGAGCGCAAGCTGACCCAGCCGCTGCGCGCGCCGCATCCGCGCGTGCTCATCGTCGCGCCGATGTCGGGGCACTACGCGACGCTGCTGCGCGGTACGGTCGAAGCCTTCATGCCGGCGCATGACGTCTACATCACCGATTGGGCCGATGCCCGCATGGTGCCGGTGGCGCAGGGCCGCTTCGATCTCGACGACTATGTCGATTACGTCATCGAGATGATCCACGCGCTCAAGGGCGACGTGCATGTCGTGGCAGTGTGCCAGCCGTCCGTGCCGGTGCTGGCTGCGGTGTCGATCATGGAAGCCGAGAAGGATCCTTACTTCCCGACCTCAATGACCCTGATGGGCGGCCCGATCGACACGCGGCGCAATCCGACCGGCGTGAACGATCTGGCTGAGCAAAAAGGGATCGAATGGTTCCGCAACAACGTCATCACCAAGGTGCCGTTCCCGCATCCGGGTTTCATGCGCGACGTCTATCCGGGATTTCTTCAGCTCACCGGCTTCATGAGCATGAACCTCGACCGCCATGTCGATGCGCACAAGAACCTGTTCAGCAATCTCGTCAAAGGCGATGGCGATCTCGTCGACAAGCATGTCGAGTTCTACGACGAATATCTGGCGGTGATGGATCTAACGGCCGAATTCTATCTGCAGACCGTCGATGTGGTGTTCGTGAAGCACGCTCTGCCGAAGGGCGAGATGAAGCATCGCGGCAAGCCGGTCGATCCATCGAAGATCGAGCGCGTAGCTCTCATGACGGTCGAAGGCGAGAACGACGATATCTCCGGTTTGGGGCAGACCGAAGCCACCCATGGCCTCTGCAGCTCGATTCCGGACACGCGGCGAGTGCATTATGTGCAGAAGGGCGTCGGCCACTACGGCGTGTTCAACGGCTCCCGCTTCAGGTCGGAAATCGTCCCGCGTATCTCCGATTTCATGCATTCGTCGGCCCATGCCAAGCGGGCTCTGGCGGCTGCGGAATAAGCTCTTTTTGGAGCTTTGGGGCGAAAAAGCCCCATTTTTGGGGGATTCTGGAGCTTTTCACTCTGGAGTCTCCCATCACTGCCATAAGCCTCTGAATCCACAATCGATTTTGCCGTCTGCAATTGCGGCGGAGGAGTGAATTCCCGCGGCACTTTCCGGCGCCGGTTCCGGCTTAGAAATGAATCAAAATTTCATGTTCCAGCCCCCCGGATGTAGGAGGCTAAGGCCTTAAAACTACGATATATTGGGCAAATGATTTGTTTTTGCGCCGATGAATTTCACTGGCGGCGGATATGGCAGAATCCCGGCGAATTCCTGCTGTCCGGACCCGCTGACATGGCCTTTCGTGCTCTCCTTTATCGCCGCCCGACCGAACCGCGCACGCTTGCGGTGAAAATTGGCTCATCAATCTACACGATTCAGTTGCGGCGACATCGCCGCGCGCGTCGATACACCTTGCGTATTCATCCGAGCAGGCGCGAAGCCATCCTCACCATGCCTCCGCGTGGAAATCTGATTGAAGCCAAGGACTTCGCGCAGCGTCACGGCGCCTGGATCGCTGCGCGTCTCGGTGGTTTGCCCAAAGCCGCGCCGTTTTCACCTGGCACATCGGTGCCGTTGCGCGGGAATCTGCACCGGATCGTTCATCGTGCCGGTGTGCGTGGAACCGTGTGGCAGGAAATGCGCGACAGCGGCGACAAGATTCTGTGTGTCGCGGGTGATGTCGAGTTTATCGATCGCCGCATTCACGACTTCCTCAAGCGCGAAGCGCGCCGGGCGCTGACTGAAGCCTCGCATCGCTATGCTGACGTGCTTGGGGTCAAGGTCAAGCGGATCACCATCCGCGATCAGTCGAGCCGATGGGGGTCATGTACCTCCGCAGGCGCGCTGTCGTTCTCGTGGCGGCTTATTCTTGCGCCGCCTTATGTGCTGGATTACCTCGCGGCACATGAGGTTGCGCATCTGGTCGAGATGAACCACTCGCCGCGGTTCTGGAAAGTCGTGGCGAAAATTTGTCCGGCCACCGAACGCGCCAAGCGCTGGCTCGACACCCACGGCAACGATCTTCATCGCTATGGCATCGACGAATAACATCTGACCCGAGTGACATGCAGCGAGTCTGATTCAGTAAGGCTGAATCAGACTTCAGTTATGCGTACGATCAACGTCGTCCGCCGAATACCCGATCGATCAGCCAGCCATCGAGACCTGCTGCTGCTTCAGGCCGTGACGACGTCTGTGTAACGGGCGGCTGACTTTGTTGCGGAGTGCGCACCGGCGCATTCGGCGGCGGGAAATCCCGGTTGTTCGACTGTTGCGGATAAGCCTGCGCGGGGTAGGGCTGTTGCTGAGAAGGCGCGCGCGAAGTTCCCGGGAACAGGTTGGACAGGAAGCCGCCGGGCGACTGCATCGAGCCCGGCAGCGGCGATGCCGGCACGTTCTGGTGCGCGGCCTTCATGAAACGGGTCCATACCTCGACCGGCAGTCCGCCGCCGGTTGCCTTCTTCGTTGGAGAATTGTCGTCGTTACCCAGCCACACGCCGGTGACGAGGTTAGCGGTGTAACCGATGAACCAGGCATCACGGAAATCCTGGCTGGTGCCGGTCTTGCCGGCAGCCGACCAGCCCGGAATGTCCGCCTTCTTCGCGGTTCCCGTGACCAGCGTCTCGTGCATCATCACGTTCATCATGCCGACGGCGTTTGCGGCGATCACGCGCGTTGGCGGATCGTTGCGGCGCGCATACAGCACCTTGCCCTCGGGCGTGCGGATCCTGTTCACCACGTGAGGCGAAGCGGCGAGGCCGCCATTGGCGAAGGGCGCGTAAGCGCCCACCAGTTCATTGAGCGAAACTTCCGATGTGCCGAGCGAGAGTGTTGCGTTGGGCTCAAGCTTCGAGGCGATGCCGAGACGATGCGCGGTGCGCACCACATTGGCCGGGCCGACTTCGAGACCCAGACGCACAGCGACGGTGTTCAGCGACATCGACAGCGCCTGCGTCAGCGTCACCGGGCCGAAATATTCGCGGCTGTAGTTCTCGGGCCGCCAGCCCTTGACGTCGAGCGGCGCGTCCTGCCGCACGGTGTCAGGCGTCATCCCGGCCTCGACGGCGGTGAGATAGACGAACGGCTTGAACGCCGAGCCGGGCTGGCGTTTCGCCGTCACTGCGCGATTGAACTGGCTTTCCGCATAGTTGCGCCCGCCCACCATGGCGCGCACCGCGCCTTCTGGCGTCATGGCCACCAATGCGCCCTGCGTGACGTTGAACTTCACGCTCTTGGTGGCCAGTTCATCGATGATCGCAGCTTCGGCGACACTCTGGAGTTTGGGATCGATCGATGTTTCCACCACGATGTTCTGGTCGATCTGGCCGACGAGATCGTCAAGCACTTCGCCGATCCAGTCAGCGACATAGTTGATGGTGCCCGCGCCGACCGGCCGCACGGCATAGGACGGCTTTTCGATTGCGGCCTTGGCCTGCGCGTCGGTGATGAACTTCACGTCGGCCATCGCGCTCAGCACGATCTGTGCGCGTTTCTCCGCGCCTTCCGGATTGCGGTTGGGCGCGAGCCGTGACGGCGACTTGACGAGACCGGCGAGCATCGCGGCTTCGGACACCGAGACGTTCTTTGCCGACTTGCCGAAATACTTCTGCGCTGCCGCTTCGACGCCATACGCGCCGGAGCCGAAATAAACCCGGTTAAGGTAAAGCTCCAGAATCTCGTTCTTCGAGTATTTCCGTTCCAGCCAGAGCGCCAGTTCGACTTCCTGCAGCTTGCGCTGGAAGGTGCGTTCCTGCGTCAGGAACAGGTTTTTGGCGAGTTGCTGGCTCAGGGTCGAACCGCCCTGCGAGACGCCGCGATGCATGAGGTTGGCGACAGCGGCGCGCATGATGCCGGTGGGATCGACGCCGAAATGCGAATAGAAGCGGCGGTCTTCGATGGCGATAAACGCTTTCGGCAGATAGGGCGGCAGATCCTTCAGCGAGACATTGGCGCCCGGCATTTCGCCGCGCGTGGCGATGACGCTGCCGTCCATGCCGGTGATCTGAATGGTCGGCGGGCGCTTGGGAATTTCCAGCGACTGGATCGCGGGCAAATGCGCGCCGACCCAGATGACGACGCCAGCGCCGGCGATAATCGCCCACAGGCCGAGTACGGCGCCCCAATACACGAGGCGACCGAAACCGGACCGCGCGCGTCCCTTCGCCTTGGCCTTACTTTCCTTGCGGCCCGACGCGCGGGTCTTGCGCGGACGGGGTTCGCGCGGCGCGTCATCTTCGTCGTCATCGACCGGACGGCTTTTCGCACGCCGCTTCGGTCGGACGTCGTCGTCGTCCTCTGGCCCACCGACGCGGTCCCAAGGATTGAGGCGGACGTTATCGAGCGACGCGGCGCCGTCGAACTTCGGCTCCTTGCGGCCGCTCTTCTTTTTACGCCCCAACGCCATCCAAACCCGTGCCGGCAATGATGATTGTGCAAGGCGTGCAGGCTAGCGGCGGCGGTTTAAAGGCGCGTTACGCAAAGGTTAACGAGGGATTAGATGTTCCGTCGCGGCATGCCAGAAATGCCGGTCCAGAGCTGCCTTGACCTTGCCTTGCGGATCGAGCGAGGCTGCCGGCCAATTTCATGCACAAAGGTAAGATGATGACCGGCCATATCGACCCCACCAAGGACGTCTTCGCCGCATTCCGCGCCAACGATCGTCCCGGTCCGATCCACATGCTGAACCTGGTGCGGCTGCATGCGCAGGCGAAATACCCTGACGGCCGTGCAGCGACCGGCGCGGAAGCCTATGCCAGTTACGGGCGCGAAAGCGGGCCGGTGTTTACCCGGCTCGGCGGCCGGATCGTCTGGCAGGGCAAATTCGAACTGATGCTGATCGGCCCTTCAACCGAGCGATGGGATCACTGCTTCATCGCGGAATATCCGAGCGTGGCCGCGTTCGTTGAGATGATCCGCGATCCTGTCTACCGCGAAGCGGTCAAGCACCGTCAGGCAGCGGTCGAAGACTCGCGGCTGATCCGCACCGCGCCGATGCAGGTCGGCGCGACGTTCGGCGAAATTCCCGACTAGCGGGCCAGCCAGAGCAGGATGAGTGCGACCGCGGCGGGAAGCGCCTGCACGATGATAATCCGCTTGCTGACCGAGTAGCCGCCGTATAGTCCGGCGACGATCACGCATAGCAGGAAGAACACCTTGATCTGGAAGCCGAACGCCGGATTGGGGTGAAGCAGGCCCCAGATCAGTCCGGCGGCGAGGAAGCCGTTGTAAAGTCCCTGATTGGCAGCGAGCACCGCGGAGGCCTGCGCCTTCTCGATGGTGTTGCCGAACGTCGCCAGACCCTTCGGCTTGGTCCAGAGAAACATTTCCAGCACCAGGAAATAGATGTGCAGCGCTAGGGAAACCTAGCAGCAAGTATGATGAATGCCGAGGGCCCGATGTTGTCGGAAAACGGAAAGACTTCCCCGATCGCCGCGGCCATGATGGTTGAAATTCACGATCACGGAAGCCGAACATGACCGCAAAGCAACCGCACCGATTTCGTCTCGACCGGCTGGAAACTCCGATCGGCACCGCCCTGCTCGTCACCGACGATCGAGACTTCCTGCGCGCGCTCGACTGGAGCGACTATGAAACGCGGCTGCACCGTCTGCTGCGGCGGCACTACGGCGATTATGTTCTGGAGAAAGCAGCCGCTCCGAAGGACATCGTCGCGGCGCTGACGGGTTATTTCGCGGGCGATCTCGGCCAGTTGAAAAACATCAAATGGCGGACCAACGGCACGGACTTCCAGCGCAAGGTGTGGAGTGAGTTGCACAAGATCCGCGCCGGCAAGACGTCGAGTTACGGTGCGTTCGCATCGCGGCTGAGCGTGCCGAATGCGGCCCGCGCGGTCGGTCTCGCCAACGGCGCCAACCCGGTCAGCGTCGTGGTGCCGTGTCATCGCCTGATCGGCGCAGACGGTTCGCTCACAGGCTATGGCGGCGGTCTTGCGCGGAAAGAATGGCTGCTCGCGCATGAGGGCGCTGCATTCAAACGCCCCGAACAATGATCGGGCATGATCCTGCGAAACTCTCGGGGGAGTCTTCGGGAAGGCCGCCGGGATGTTACCGGCGCGCGGCGTCACGTGTTCGGGACACTGGCGTGAGAGGCGATCACGTGACGGATGCCGTTAGCGCATGAAAAAGCGCACCGGCACGGTAAAGCTCGCGGAGCTTTGCGTCATTTCCGGCGGGAACGATGGCAACGGCTGCGCGCGACGGATCATCGCCATGGCTTCGCCATCCAGTGCCGACGATCCGGACGATTTGGCAAGCTGCGCGCTCAGCACGCCGCCGGTGCGGCTGACGGTGAAGCTCAGCATCGCGACGCCCTGCTCGCCGGCGGCCTTCGCAGCTGATGGATATTGTTTGTAGCGCTGGAGATGTGCCGAAAGGATACCGTTATAGCTCGCGCGCGCGGCCTGTGCGGCCTGTGGCGTTGCCGTGGTCTGCGGCGCGGGATTGTCGGTCGGCTTCTTCGGCTTCTCGACGACGGGCTTCGGTTTTTTCTTGACCGGCTCCGGCTTGGGCTTCGGCTTCTCCGGCGGTGCAACGATTTCCGCCTTTTCCTGCAAAGGCGTCGGCGCGATTTGTTCCTCGACCACCTCCGGCTGCTTTTCAGGCTCGGGAGCGGGAGGTTCGGCTTCTTGCATCTGCGGGCCGGGTGCGATGTCCTGCTGCACCGGCTCCGGCGTTTGCGGTGCGGATTCCAGATCGAGCATGATCGGCTCGGACGCCGTGCCGATCGCGTTCGGGATGGACGGTGTGTACAGCACAAATCCTGCGACCAGCGCCACATGCGTCGCCACGACCAGCGCCGCCGCGAGACCCCAGCGGCGAACGTCTGAAATATCGGGCGGTCCGTGCAGGACGAGTGTGTTCATCGCGGCGAGGCTCTCTGTCGTCAGTTTCTTGCGTCGAGCCCGACGAGCGCCACCTTGAGGTAGCCCGCGTTGCGCAGCATGTTCATCACGTCCATCAGATCGCCGTAAGGGACGCTCTTGTCGGCGCGCAGATAAACCGGATCGGCCTTCTTGCCGCTGGTGGCGGTATCGAGCGCGCCGATCAGCGTGGTGCGCGGAACGATATCCTCGCCGACCGCAACCGAGAGATCGGGCTTCACGGTGATGAAGACCGGCTTGTCGGGCCGTGGCGGCGGCGTCGCCGTCGAGGCCGGAAGCTCGACGCCGAGGTCGACGGTTGCCAGCGGAGCGGCGACCATGAAGATGATGAGAAGGACCAGCATCACGTCGATGAACGGCGTAACGTTGATCTCGTGGGTCTCGGTCAGATCGTCATCCGAACCGCCGACTTTTCCACCCAGACGTGCGCCCATGACTTACTCCGCCGCGCGCGCGATGCGCAGTGAACGCCGGCCCTGGTCGCGGCTGATGAGCAGCATGACCTGCGCAGTCGCATCGCCGAGCAGCGCGCGGTAGGCCGTGATCATGCGGACGAGATGATTGTAGATCACGACCGCGGGGATAGCGGCGATCAGACCCATTGCGGTCGCGAGCAATGCTTCGGCAATGCCGGGCGCAACGACCGCGAGGTTGGTGGTGTGAGCTTCGGAAATGCCGATGAAGGAGTTCATAATGCCCCACACCGTGCCGAACAGGCCGACGAACGGTGCGGTCGCGCCGATGGTGGCGAGCATGCCGGTGCCGCGCGAAATCCGCCGCGACATCGCCGCTTCAACACGGCTGAGCCGCAGTTCGACGCGTTCCTTGAAGCCCTCGTCGTTGACAGTATCCGACAGCGCAGCTTCCGCGGCTGCGGATTGCACCAGCCGCGACACGGCATCCTTGCCGCTGCGGGCGTCACGCTCTGCTTCGGCGAGAGAGATGTCGTTGGCGAGGACCTTGATGCGCTTCTTCGCGCGTCTGGTCTCGTGGCGCAGTTCAAGAAGCTTCGCGACACAGATCGTCCAGGTGATGAGCGAGGCGAAAGCCAGTCCGATCATCACGGCTTTGACGACGATGTCCGCGCCCATGAACATCCCCCACGGGGACAGGTTGTGCGGAAGCGTCGGATTTTTTGCAGTCTGCCCAACGACGGGTGCTTGGGCCGCGGGAGCCTGCGCAGCGGGCGCCGTGATTGCCGGAGCGGCTGACGTCGGCGCAGACGTTTGTGCGACAGGCGCTTGCACAGCAGGTGTTTGTGCAGATGGCGTCGGTGATGCGGGAGTTTGCGCGAAAGCCTGCGTAATCATCAAAGACGTTGCCGCGGCAAGCAAGACCAGGGATCCGGCAGCCTTCTTGGGGTTGGTCATATGCTCTCCGCTTCTCAAATCGCGTTTGCAGCCGTCACCGGCCTAACGCTGAATGGCTCGTTATCTTGCAGTTTTGGTCCGAAGCTCTCGTCGATGAATCCGCAGCGAGGCACTGCGGCCATAGCCGTCCGCCGAGAGGCGAGGTTCATTTTCAGAATAGTGCACTGCGATGTCCTTGTCGCCACCGGGGGCCTAGATTTCGCCAAAACTGGAACGATTCCAGAGTTTGCGCCTCATCAGAACCTCACATTCGTGAACAGCCGGACGCCGAGGCCGGGCTGTAGAACCTCGGCTTTTTTGAAGGAAATATGATTGCGAATCCGCTCGTTGAGCAGGTTGTCGCCGGCAAGGCCGACGGTTATTTCGCGCGGTCCGCTGTCCGTTCTGCTGAACGTATGCGTGTAGCTCACCTCTGCCTTGAGCAAATTGTAGCCGTCGGTGGGCGTCTCGTTGAGCCCGACATCGTTCTGCGCGAACGCATGCAGCAGGCCGATCCGCGTGTACCATTCGGCGCTGCGCCACCACACGCCCCCGCCCGCGCGCATCGGCGCGATGCGTGGCACGTTGGTTCCATCGGTGAAGGTTGCGCGCACGATGTCATACTGTCCGTCGATGCCGAACATGCCGTCGCCAAGCGGTGTGACGTCGAGCTGGGCGGCGACTTCTGCGCCCCTGAAGATCGCATCGCGCTGGCCGTAAGCGACCTGTGTCAGCGGACCGGTGGCGCCGCAGGTTGCGAACGTGTCGGTGCAGAAATTGCCGGTGACCTGCTTGAAGATGAAATCCTGATAGCGCGTGTAATAGAGGCTGGTCTCGAACCGCAACTGTCCCTTGGCGCGCTTGAGGCCGATTTCCGCAGTCTGCGCGGTCTCGATCTTGAGATCCGGATTACCGATCACGAAAGTGCCCGACGCGCCATCGGAGCCGCGCGAGAAAAGTTCAGGCGCAGCGGGCGCCCGTTGCACATACTGGGCGTTGAGTGTCGCCACCATGTCCCAGGGCAGGTTCTTCAACACACCGAGGCTGGCGCTTTTCGGTGTGAAGGTTCGCCGCGCAGGTTCTTCGGTGAACGTGTTGGGCGGCGGCAGAAAGTCTGCCGGGAAAGTCGGCGCCAGTCCCTTGACGATATGGTTCTCGATGCGGGCCGCCGCCTGCATGCGCAGCGTATCGGTGAACTGAATTTGCTCGAACGCAAAGGCGGCAGCGGTGTTGGTTTTCGTCGGCGCCAGCAGGCCGCCGAGGCTGCCGTCGGTGCCGAGGTCGCGCTGGCCGAACTGCGCGCCCCATGTTCCGGTCAGCGCGCCCGCGGCGGTTGCAATCGCCGCGTGATCCAGTTCGAAACGGCCTTCGACTTCGCGGTTCTTGATGATGTTCTTCAGGGCGTCGACGCCGTTGGCGTCGAGGCCGAGTTCATTGTGCTTGTAGTTGCCGGCGCCGAAGGTGAAACGTACGGCATCAATGCCGTCGACCGGCGCGCGCAGCTCTCCCTTGCTGGTCCATTTCGTCTGTTCCATGTCGATGCGCGAATTCTGCTGCGCATCGGCCACGCCGGGGATGTGATAGAGACTGGTGATGTGCTGGATCGCGGTGCCGATAAAGCCGCCATCGAAAATGTAGGAGCCGCCGACGGACTGTCCTTCGGTTTGCAAGCGCGTGTTGGCCTGCACGCCGCCGGGAATCCGGTAATCGCCTGCGCGCCGGCCGTAGGCGTCGGCATGGATGGCGACATTGTTGCCGCTGGCGTCGAGGCTCACCGCGCCGTCGAGGCCGTTGTCCACGGACGATGCGCCGCCCTTGAACCGCGCGCTGAAACCATCCTGCACCAGTTGCTCGGGAATGCGATTGTTGGTGGCGTTCACCACGCCGCCGATCGCCTGTGATCCGTAGCGCAGCGTCGCCGGTCCGCGGATCACCTCGACCTTGTCGGCGGCGAGCGGATCGATCGGTACGACGTGATCCTGACTGAAGTCGGATGCGTCCTGGGTGCCGATGCCGTTTTCCTGCACGCGCACGCGATAGTCGTCGAGACCGCGAATGTTGGGACGACTCGCGCCAGGCGCGAAGGTCGATGACGAGACGCCGGGCAATCCGGACAGCAGATCGGCGAGAGACGCCGCGTTGCTGCGCTGGATTTCGCGGCCGGTGATCGCGGTGGCCGACTGATAGGTGTTGTCGATGACGTTGAGCGGTCCGCGCTGCAATCCGTCATCAGATGTGGTTCCCGTGGGGACCGGTGCCGACACTGCGATCTCGGGAAGGACGTCCTGGGCTTGACCATGCCCTACACCCGCCACGGTCACCGATACGCAGGCCATGCTCGCTGCGGAAACCCATGAGTTCAAACGCATTTCACCCCCACGCCGACGCAACTCGCCGGGAGTTGATAATGCAAGTGCGAACTATTCGCAATAGTTTTTGCGATTGATTCTCAAGAAGCAGGTGGCGCGGGATATTAGAGGCATGGGCAAGCGACGGCGAACCTCGCCGGCGGGGCGCGAGGCGCGCCGTTGCGGCGGCGGAGGTCGGACTTGTGAGGTTGCGATTATTCTGCGGGCGCGGCGTCGCCGACCGGGCGTGACGGCTTGTTCGACGCGGCGAGCGGTGCGTTCGTTTTCATCAGCGCGCGCTGACGACGCTGGCGCAGCCAGATCAGAATGCCTGTGACGCCGAGCACTGTCGGCATGATGCCGCTCAGGAATACGACGAAGCGCCAGACTTCACCGGAATGACTGCCTTCATGCAGCCAGCGAATCCAGGACGCGGTCCGATCACCCGACAACGGCTGAACGACGCTCACGTCGCCGCTGCGGTCGTTGATCATGATTGTCACCGGTTCGGTCTTGCCGTCTTCGCGTAGCCTGACGCGCCAGCTGCCGGTTTGCGGATTGGGAAAGAAGATCGCGTCAACGGCCGAATTCGGCTGCGCGGATGCGGTCGCGTAAATCTCGGACGGCGAATGCGTCGGCCTGGCCATCACCTGGCCGCCCGGACCACCGCCGCGCTGCTGCTGTGCTGTCATCGGCGCGATCGACGACAGCAGATCGCGGCCCTGTTGCGGCCAGGCGAGATAAATCCCGGTCAATAAGATCAGCGCCAGCGGAAAGCAGATCCAGAAGCCGGTCATGTAGTGCAGGTTCGATGACGTCGCCGGGCTGCGCCGCCACACGAAGGCGCGCGACCACTGGCCGTGCCGTGGCCACCACAGATACAGGCCGGTCAGCGAGAGCGTCAGCATCGCAACTCCGGTCCACCCGACCATGCTGCGTCCGTAGTCCGGAATGGTCAGATTTTCATGGAACACGTGCATGAAGCCGAAGAATGTCTGACGGAAATCGACGATGCTGAGAACGCGTGCATCATGGCGGTCGATGGTCGCGGTGAGGCGCACCGGCCGTTCGCCCTTCGCCGCGGGTCCGCGCAACGCGATCGTCAGCGGTGCGCGGTTGTCTTCCGGAAAGCTGATCGACATCGGTGTGAAGCCGTCGCCTGCAGCCTTGCGTGCATTCGCAATAGCGAGCGCGATGTCCGGTGGCTTCGACGGCGCGACTGCGCCGCTCGGCGTGCTCAGAAATTCGCCGATGTCGTCGTGATAGACGAGGATCGCGCCGGACAGCGCCACAGGCACGAGCAGAATGAACAGGCCGATGCCGAGCCACAGGTGAATGTTACGCCAGAGCCGCTTCAGAGCTCCGCGGCGGTAATCTGAAGTTGGGTCTGGCATTTAGATTGTTTCTAATTCAGTGACTTGGAGAGATTCTAAAACGGATCATCAGAAGCGCGTATTGCCTACTTCTTCTAGTCGCGCAGCGCTTATTGCCGCAATTCCTAATCTCCGCGACATGCCCGATTTGAAGACGTTCTAATCTCAAAGGCTTTCCTGTCTTCATTACATTTTCTAAAGGCGTGCCCTGAATTCGCCGTTCTCATGAACGCGCGGCAATTAAGTGGGGATGGATGTATGCGGGTTGTTGCAGGAATTGCCTTGAAGGGAGTCGCTTCACGCGAAGCCGGACTTTACTTCGGGCGCACGGCACGGTTTTCGGTGAGTTATGTTGCGTTGATGCTGGCTTCCGCGGCCATTGTGTCAGGCGCTGTTGCGCAGGAAGCATTGCCCACGATCGACATCGAAAGCGCGTCCGGCGACAAGAATGGCACCATCGGCTATCTCGCCACGCGGACGTCCAGCGCGACCAAGACCAACACGGCGCTAATCAACGTGCCTCAGTCCGTGACGGTGCTCACCAAGGATTTCCTCAAGGACACCGGCTCGCAGAGCATCAGTGAAGCAATACGTTATGTTCCCGGGCTGGTACCGGCACAGGGCGAAGGCAATCGCGACCAACTCGTGATTCGCGGCCAGAACACGTCAGCCGATTTCTTTGTTGATGGCGTGCGCGACGACGTCCAGTACTATCGTGACTTCTACAACATTCAGAGCATTGAAGTGCTCAAGGGCCCGAATGCACTGATCTTCGGCCGCGGCGGCGGCGGTGGCGTTATCAATCGCATCACCAAGGAAGCGGATGGCAGGACGATCCGCGAAGTGACTGTCCAGGGCGGATCGTACGACAACAAGCGGGTTTCGATCGATGCCGGCGGCGCGGTCGATTCCAATGTCGCAGGCCGTATCAACGCGATGTATGAGAAGTCCGGCAGCTTCCGGGATTACGTCGATCTCGAGCGCTACGGCATCAATCCGACCGTTACGATCCGGGGCGAGGATACCAAGGTCAAACTGAGCTACGAATACTTCCATGACGATCGCACCGCGGATCGCGGCATTCCGTCTTACGGGACGGGAACGCGCTTCAACCCCGCCAGTCCTTTCCAGACTTCCCGGTCGACATTCTTCGGCAATCCCGATCTGAGTGTTTCCCGCGCGGACGCTCACATCGCAAATGCAGTGATCGAGCACGATTTCAACAACGGGTTGACGGTCAGGAGCGCATCGCAATACTCGAATTTCGACAAGTTCTACCAGAACGTTTTCGCGGGCGGAGCCGTGAACCCCGCCACGCAGCGCGTGGCGCTGTCCGCATACAACAGTGCGATCAAGCGTGAGAACGCCTTCAACCAGACCGACTGGACGTACCGGACGAACACGGGGCCGGTGTTGCACACCATCGTCTTCGGAACGGAGGTCGGGCGGCAGACCACGGGCAGCCTGCGCAATAGCGGCGCGTTCGTCATCCCGGGCAGCAACTCCGTTCCCGCGTCGAACCCGACGTCATTCGCGCCGATCAATTTCTTTCATGCGGCAGATGACCCGAATTCCCTGGCGACGCTGAACTTGGCGTCCGCCTATGTTCAGGACCAGATGGAGATCACGCGATACTTCCAGGTGATCGCTGGGGCTCGCTTCGACCGTTTCGACCTCACCTCCACGAACCGCAACGTGGGCGGCACGACCTCGAACCGAGTGGACAATCTGGTCTCGCCGCGCGTCGGCCTCGTGTTCAAGCCGGTTGAAAACGTCTCGGTGTACGGCAGCTACAGCACCTCATATCTGCCAAGCTCAGGCGACCAGTTTAGTTCGCTGACGCCCCAACTCGCTGTTACCGAGCCGGAGAAGTTCATCAACACCGAAGTCGGCGTCAAATGGGACATCGCGCCCCGGACGCAATTCACCGCGGCGGTCTATGATCTCGATCGCGAGAACCAGAGATTTACCGATGTGTTGGGTAACATTCTGACCACAGGCAAAACCAAGACCCGTGGTGCGGAAGTCGCCTTGACCGGCTATGTGACCGATCAGTGGCAGATCACGGGGGGATATGCCTACACCGACTCGCGTATCACCAGCGATAACTCGACCACCATCGTGAAGGGCAATCGCGTCGGCCTCGTGCCGTACAACACGTTTACGATGTGGAACCGGTATAAGATCGACGAGATGTGGGGCGCGGGCGTCGGCGTGATCCACTACGGCAGTTCGTATGCCTCCTCGGATGATACCGTGAGGCTGCCTGCCTTCACCCGCGTCGACGCCGCGCTCTACTTCAGGCTAAACCAGAACTGGCGCGCGCAGCTCAATGTCGAGAACATCTTCGATGTTGGGTATTACGCGACAGCGCATAGCAACGTGAACATCACCCCGGGTGCGCCGCGCACGTTCCGCGTGTCGGCCACGGCGAACTTCTAAGGCGAGTCAGAACAGCCCCCACCGTCTCGCATGAAGGCGTCTGCCAATTTATTGGCAGGCGCCTTTTGCGTTTTGATCGCAATATTTCGAGGATGAGTCCTTACGCCGATTTCACCTGCGCCGCGATGAATCGCCAGCCGCCGAACGCCGTGATGTCGCGTGCGCCTTCGATCGCGGCGGCCTCGACCAGAAAGCCCTTTGCGGCGGAGCCGCCGGCGGCTCGGCCCCGAGCAAATTTTTGGTTGGCAGCATCGGCGACACCTCGTTCTCCGGTCTGAACGAGGCAAGCGTGCCATTGTGTGTACAAGGCGCGGAGCAGTCGCGGAGATGACTGATTGCCGATCTGAAACAACAGGTTGAGACGCGCCGACAGGATCCCTTAGGCGGCGAAAACAATGCGCGGCCTCCGGCGTCAGACTAAATTTTAGGCGGCATGCTGCCGCAGCCACAGAGCGTGGACGGCGATTGACACGTTCTAAACAATCTGCATTATATTGCATTAGTCGCCGAAGAGCGGCGGGAAGAACTGCATTATTATGCTAAAGTTGCAGTCGCCACGGGGAGGGAAACCGATGTCTGCGCGCGCAGAAGTTGCGGCGGAAACAATGCCGGCGCATGCACCGGGCGCGCGGCCATGACAGCGGCCACGGCTCATCGTCAGGCCAGCGCGCAGGCGCTGTTCGCCAGCCCGAATATCGTCGCAGAACGCAAAACCGATGGCAGCATCTGGTTGCGATCGGCGACACCGTTGCAGCCGTTCGCGCGTTGCGTCGGCGACTGGCTGGAGCAATGGGCGCGCGACACGCCCGATACCGTTTTCCTTGCCGAGCGCGGCAATGCCGATGCGCCATGGACCAAGCTGACCTATCGCGAAACGCTGCGGCGGGTGCGCGCTGCGGGTGCATGGATTCTCGCGCAGGGCATGAGCGCGGAGCGCCCGCTCGTTATTCTCTCCGACAATTCGATCGATCATGCTGTGTTCATGCTGGCGGCGATGCATGTAGGCGTACCGGCGGCGCCGGTGTCGCCGGCCTATTCGCTGGTCTCGAAGGATTTCGACAAGCTGAAAAGCATGATCGCGCTGCTCGACCCCGGCGCGATCTACGTCTCAAGCGCAAAGATGTTTGCGCCCGCGCTGAATGCCATTGCGCCGCTGCACACGGCGGTCGTTGTGGCCGGTGATCCGGATGGCTTCGACAGCGCGATTTCATTTTCGTCCCTGACGGCGGCGACAGAGACCCCTGAGGTCGCGCGTGCTTTCGCGGCCGTCGGTCATGACACCATCGCGAAGTTTCTGTTCACGTCCGGCTCGACCGGCACGCCAAAGGCCGTGATCAATACCCAGCGCATGCTGACCTCCAACCAGGCCGCGAAAATCCAGACCTGGCCGTTCCTCGGTGACCCCGATCTCACCACGCTTGACTGGCTGCCGTGGAGCCATACGTTCGGCGCCAATCACAATTTCAACTGCGTGCTGCGCAACGGTGGCACGCTTTACATCGACAGCGGCAAGCCCGCGCCTGGCCTGTTCGCGCTGTCGCTCGCCAATCTGCGTGACGTGATTCCGACAGTGTATTTCAATGTGCCGCGCGGCTACGACATGCTGATCGCGGCACTCCGCGAAGATGACGAACTGCGCCGGCGCTTCTTCTCCAATGTGAAGCTGCTGTTCTACGCAGGCGCCGCGCTGCCGCAGAATCTCTGGGAAGCGCTCGAATCCTTGTCGATCGCGACCGTCGGCCATGCGGTGCCGATGGTCTCGTCATGGGGCTCGACCGAAACCGCACCGCTGGCGACGGACTGCCATTTCCAGGCGCCGCGCTCGGGCAATATCGGCGTGCCGATCCCCGGCACCGAAATCAAGCTGGTGCCGACAGGCGACAAGCTGGAGGCGCGGGTGCGCGGCCCGAACGTAACGCCGGGATACTGGAAAGCGCCCGAGCAGACCGCGAAGGCATTCGATGCCGACGGCTTTTATCTGATGGGCGACGCGATGATATTCGCGGATGCCGCGCGCCCCGAACTCGGTCTGTTTTTCGACGGCCGCGTCGCCGAGGATTTCAAGCTGACATCGGGCACCTGGGTCAGCGTCGGCACGCTGCGCATCGCGGGCATCGCAGCCCTTGCGCCGCTGGCGCAGGACATCGTGGTCACAGGTCACGACAAGGATGACGTCCGCTTTCTGGTGTTTCCGAATATCCCGGCCTGCCGCGCGCTGGCGAAACTGCCCGACGCCGATCTCGCCGACGTGCTGCGCGCGCCAGTTGTGCGCGACACGATGGCGCAGGGGCTCGCGCGCCTGAAGGCACGGGGCGGCGGCTCCTCAAGCTTCGCCACCCGTGCCCTGCTGTTAGCGGATCTGCCGTCGGTGGACGGCGGCGAGATTACCGACAAGGGCTATATCAACCAGCGCGCGGTGTTGTCGCGGCGCGCTTCAGATCTCAAAAGGCTCGATGACGATGGGTGCGGCGACTGGATCGGATGTCCGGCCTGACCGGCCGCAAAACACTGCCATTGAAAACACCAGGCCATGCGTGCTGCAATCGGGTGCCTGTACCCAATGCGGCGGGTGTGGACTGCGGGAATCCATAAACCGGCGGAGCCTGAACGGGCCTGCAAAGGCATGATCCCGAAAAGCGGAAACAGGTTTTCGGAAGATCGTGCTGAAGAAGATTCAAACATAAGAAATGAGAGGGAGACGCCTATGTCCAAGACCATGAAGGTGAGCCGCAGAGCACTGCTGTCCGGCGCCGCGGGCGCCGCGACGCTTGCTGTAACGCCCCGCCTGTTCAGCCCGGCGATCGCGCAGAATGCGCCGCTGAAAGTCGGTCTGATGCTGCCCTATACCGGCACATTCGCGAAGCTCGGCCAGTTCATCGATAACGGCTTCGAGCTTTACTACCAGCAGAAGGGCCTCAAGCTCGGCGGACGCGAGGTCCAGTTCATCAAGGTGGACGATGAATCCAAGCCGGAAGCTGCCACCGACAACATGAACCGCCTGGTCGGACGCGAGAAGGTCGATGTCGTGGTCGGCACGGTGCATTCCGGCGTCGCCATGGCGATGGTCAAGGTCGCCCGCGACACCAAGACGATGCTCATCATTCCGAATGCGGGCGCCAACGACGCCACCGGCGCGCTGTGT
>Ga0233438_10002098_pt1 | contig 20572 bp, 15 predicted proteins | sample SI_123_September_FD_182720 | JGI IMG/M metagenome (GOLD analysis project Ga0233438, IMG submission 182720) | Seawater microbial communities from Saanich Inlet, British Columbia, Canada - SI_123_September2016_10_MG | ecosystem: Environmental > Aquatic > Marine > Inlet | place: Canada: British...
GAAGGAAAGAAGTAAAAATTAAGGCATAAAAAATGGGAGCAACTGCTCCCTTTTTTTTGTTCTAATTCTATTAGTTTAGTTTTTGCAAGCATTCACAAACCCTATGAATAAAGGGTGTGGAGTTTCAACAGAACTTTTGTATTCTGGGTGAAACTGAACTCCAGTAAACCATTTGTGAGTTGGGATTTCAACTATTTCTACCAAATCATTGTTTGGGTTTTTACCCGTTGCAATCATTCCGTTTTCCTCAAAAAACTCTAGGTATTTGTTATTGAACTCATACCTGTGCCTGTGCCTTTCTTTAATAGATCTTTTTCCGTAACTCTTTTGAGCGTTAGATCCATCTTTTAGTTCACAATCATATTCCCCAAGCCTCATCGTTCCTCCCATGTCACTTATGTTTTTCTGATCTTCCATCAAGTCAATTACCGGATGAGAAGTCTCTGCATCAACTTCTACGGTGTGTGCTTTTTTCAAATCCAATACGTTTCTGGCATATTCTATGACAGCACATTGCATACCTAAACAAATTCCTAAAAATGGAAGGTCATTTTCTCTAGCAAATCTTATTGCTTCTATTTTTCCTTCTATTCCTCTCTCTCCAAAACCTGGAGCAACTAGTAATCCGTCAATTCCAGTTAATTTCTTTTCTACATTCTTTGAAGTTACTTTTTCGGATGAAATCCATTTCAGTTTTACTTTACAAGAGTTTGAAACTCCTGCAATATCCAAAGATTCTACAATAGATTTGTAAGAATCTTGCAACTCTACATATTTACCTACCAATCCAATGTGAATTTCGTCTTTTGGATTGTTCTGTTTTTCCAAAAATTCATTCCATTTTTTCAAATCAGGAAATTCTTTTGTTTGAATATTCAATTTTTCAATCACAACTTTATCCAAACCTTCTTCTTGCATCAAAAGAGGAACTGAATAAATGCTTTTAGCATCAATAGACTGAATAACAGAGTCTTCTGAAACATTACAAAAGCGAGCAATTTTATCTCTGATGTCTTTTTCTAGATTGTGTTCCGTTCTACAAACCAATATATCTGGTTGAACTCCTAATTCTTGAAGTTTCTTTACCGAATGCTGGGTTGGTTTTGTTTTCAATTCGCCAGCAGCTGCCAGATAAGGAACTAGAGTTAAGTGAATTGTCAAACAGTTTTGTTTTAATTCCCATTTCAATTGACGAACAGCCTCAACAAAAGGTAGAGATTCAATATCACCAATTGTTCCGCCAATTTCTGTAATCACAACATCGTATTCGTTGTTTTCTCCCAGAAGCTTAATGCTGTCTTTTATTTCGTTGGTAATGTGAGGAATTACTTGTACCGTTTTACCCAAATAAACTCCTTGTCTTTCTTTGTTTATTACAGATTGATAGATTCTTCCTGTGGTAATGTTATTAGCCTGAGAGGTAGAAATATCAAGAAATCTTTCGTAATGCCCTAAGTCAAGGTCGGTTTCTGCACCGTCATTGGTTACAAAACATTCGCCATGTTCATAAGGATTAAGAGTTCCTGGATCTATGTTGATGTAGGGGTCGAGTTTCTGAATAGTAACTCGTAAATCTCTGGCTTTTAATAATTTTGCAAGAGAGGCAGATACAATTCCTTTTCCTAAGGAAGAAGTAACACCACCAGTTACAAAAATATACTTTGTATTGTTCATCTATGTAGTTTGTTTGGATGTAGTAACTGGGAAACAAAGTTAACTTTTTTTACTGAGGGATAAAATTATCTCTTGACAAAATCAGTATATTTGATAAAAAAATTTTTGATGAAAATTACAGAGAAAGAAATTAGAGAATTTATTGAATTGGCGATACAAGAAGACATCAAAGACGGTGATCATTCTTCGCTTGCCTGTATTCCAGCTGATGAAACTGGAAAAGCCAAACTTTTGGTAAAGCAAGATGGTATTTTGGCCGGTGTTGAATTGGCTCAATCAATATTTCATTATTTCGATCCTAACTCTGTTTTAGAAATCTTAATGGTCGATGGAGATGCAATGAAAGAAGGAGACATTGCTTTTTACGTTTCGGGGAATACACACGCCATTCTGAAAGCTGAACGATTGGTGCTAAATTGCATGCAAAGAATGAGTGCAGTAGCTACAAAAACTTTTGAAGTTTCTTCATTGATTTCGGATTTACCAACAACTTTGCTCGATACCAGAAAAACAACACCAATGTTACGTTTTTTAGAAAAATGGGCTGTAAGAATTGGAGGAGGAGCGAACCATCGTTTTGGTTTGTACGACATGATTATGCTAAAGGACAATCACATTGATTACGCAGGAGGAATTGAAAAAGCGATTTCAAAAACAAATAATTACCTGAAATCAATAGGCAAAGATTTGAAAATTGAGATTGAAACCAGAAACCTAGATGAAGTAAAACAAGTGCTTGAAATAGGAAGCGTGGACCGAATCATGCTGGATAACTTTTCATATGCAGATATAAGGAAAGCTGTAGAATTGATTGGCAATAAATTTGAAACAGAAGCCTCTGGCGGAATCACAATTGAAACCATTAGAAATTATGCAGAATGTGGGGTAGATTTCGTTTCTATGGGTGCTTTGACTCATTCGGTCAAGAATTTAGATTTGAGTTTAAAGGCTGTTAAATAGTTGATTAACTCTGTTTTTTAGTTTAAAAAACTTTGGAAACTTTTTTTGTGTAAAAAGTTTCCTTCTAAGTTTATTTAAACTACTTTTGTGCCGTGGAAGAACAAAAGATAAAATATTTGAATCAAATTTTAGCACTTTTCATGAAATATGGAATCAAAAGTGTGACAATGGATGATATCGCCAAAGAACTCGGTGTATCCAAAAAAACTTTGTATAAATATTTTAAGGATAAGAATGCAATCGTATCTACTTTGATGAAGATGGATCTAAATAGCGAAATGCAAAAATTGTCATCTCTTACCAATTCCTCTACAAATGCCATTGAAGAAACATTTGCTTTTTCACAAGTGCTGATTGAGAAATTAAAAACAGTGAATCCATCATTGATGTATGATTTGGAAAAATACCATCCTAAAGCATGGAGTTTATTTATTAACCATAAAAGGGTTGATGTTTTTAATTGTATCAGAGCAAACATTGAAAGAGGGATAGACGAAGGTTTTTATGTGTCGATAATTAATGCTGAAGTAGTAGCAAAACTTTACTCCGAAAAAATAGATTTAATTTTTAATCAAGAGATTTTTCCTCTAGGAAAATTCTCTGTTGAAGAAGTATATACAGAAATGATAGAGTATCATTTGCGAGGAATTGTGAATGAAAAAGGAAGACAATATTTAATAGAAAAAAAGAAGAAACTAACAATATGAAAAAACCACTCATAATTATAGCTTTAGCTTGTTTAGCAGGATTAAATTCCTCTGCTCAACAATCTTATTCGCTAGAAGAAGCAATAGATTTTGCGACCAAGAACAATGCTTCTGTGAAGAATGCAGTTTTGGGTATAGAAAGCGCCAACCAAAAGGTAAAAGAAACTAGAGCGATAGGTTTGCCTCAGGTATCTGCAGCAGGAGAGTTCCAAAACTTTTTGGATATTCCTATTACTGTTGCACCTGCCAATGCCTTTAATCCTGCTGCTCCGGCAGATGAATTGGTTTCGTTACAATTTGGAACAGAATTCAATGCAAAAGGATCATTGAACGCCAATCAATTGATATTTAATGGAAGTTATTTAGTAGGTCTTCAAACTTCTAAGAAATTTAAGAAGGTGAGTGAGTTTCAAAAAACTAAAACAATTCAAGATGTAAAAGAAAATGTGATCAAAGCATACTACGGAGCTTTGGTTGCCGAAAAAACTATGGTTACTTTAACAGAAATAGCAGCTACGGCTCAAACTATATACGACCAAACAAAAGGATTGTTTGACCAAGGTTTAATTGAGGAATATAATGTTACTCAGCTTTCTTTGAATGTATTACAAGCAAAAAACTCTTTAAACGGAGCAAAAAGACAATGGGATAACACTAAGAACTTATTGAAATTTCAGATGGGAATGGATGTGAATGAATCTATTTCTCTTACTTCTGATTTTGATGCTGTAATTTCTAGTTTGGATGCATCTCAAAGCGAAGTTACTTCAGAAATAAACCAAAACATTGACTTCTTGTTACTGAATCAACAAAGAGAACTGAATGTATTGAATGTAAAATATGAGCAATCACAATATTTACCTTCATTAAATGCCTTTTTTACACATCAACAAAATGCATTAAGAAATGATTTTGATTTGCTGGAGTCTGGTCAGCCATGGTTTCCAACTACAATTTGGGGATTAAATTTGTCTGTTCCTATTTTTTCGAGTGGATCTAGAAGTTCAAAAGTGTCTCAGGCAAAAATTCAATTGAAACAAACAGAAAATAGTTTGTCTCAATTAGAAAAGGGTTTGTCAATACAAACATTATCAGCCAAAACGAATTACGATAATGCGTTTGACACATACACTACAAGCAAAGAAGCGGTTGCTATTTCGAAAAAGATTTACAACAACTACCAGATTAAATTCAAAGAAGGATTGATAACTTCTTTAGATTTATCTCAAATTCAGACTCAATATTTGTCTACACAAACTCAATATATTCAGGCAATGTACAACTTGGTGTCGGCTAAAATTGAATTAGACAAAATCACAAATAAACTATAACAAGAAACTAACAAAATTTATAAAACTATAAGTATGAAAATTAAATTTATCGCAATTACTGTATTAGCAAGTTCTTTTCTTGTGGGATGTGGTTCCAAAGAAACTAATACTCCATTGGGAGACCTATTAAATAAAAAATCAGAGTTTGAATCAAAAATTGCTTCCTTGGAAGACAGTTTGAATAGAGTTGAGGCAAAAATTCTGGAAATGGATTCGACTAAAGAAAACAATTACCCATTGGTGTCTTTGGATACCGTTTCAAACAATTCCATTTCAGAAGATGTAACTTTTCAAGGAAGTGTAGAAGCGGATAAGACTATTATGCTTGGTCCTGAAACTCAAGGAATGGTGAAAGCTATCAACGTAAAAGAAGGACAGTATGTGTATGCAGGAAAAACATTAGCTACTTTGGATTCTGAAATTCTTAATAAAAACATCAAGGAAATTGAGAAATCTCTTGAATTGGCAGAATACTTATTGGAAAAGCAAGAGAATCTTAAAAAACAGGGAATTGGTGCTGAAGCGAATTTTATTCAAGCAAAAAATCAAGTAGAGTCATTAGAATCAAGATTATCTACCCTAAAAACTCAGGCATCAAAGTCGAGAGTGGTTGCACCATTTAGTGGATATGTAGATGAGATTTACACAAAACTTGGCGAAATGGCTTCTCCAGCTATGCCAATGATGCGAATTGTAAACTTGGACAAGGTAAAAGTAAAAGCAGAAGTATCTGAAGCATATTTGATGGATATAGAAGTAGGGAATAAAGTTTCGATGAACTTTCCATCTCTTAACAATAAAGTGATTGAGGCAAAAGTATCGAGCATTGGAAAATATATTAATCCAACAAACAGAACTTTCCCAATTCAAATAGAGGTGAGCAACAAAGACAAAGCAATTATTCCAAATTTGATTGCGGAGGTTACAGTTGAAAAAGATTTTACACAAAATGCTATTATTATTCCTTCTCAAAGTGTATTGACTGATAGCGAGGGATCTAAATATGTGTATGTATACGAAAATGGAATTGCTAAAATGAGAAGTGTGGTTGTATTGTACGTGAAAGGAAACAAAACTCAGATTAGTGAAAAATCAGAAGTGAAAGCGGGTCAAACGATCATTACGAAAGGAGCTTCTGCGGTTTCGGACGGACAGAAAGTAACTGAATTGTAATTATAGAACAAACAACTATTATGAACGAAATAAACGAACAAAAGTCGGTCAAACTGAAACAGTTTGGTTTGACTACTTTATCAGTAAATAACAGAAAAACAGTGTTCTTGATTGCTGCATTGATTTTTATTGCAGGATTATCCGCTTACATATCTATGCCGAAAGAAAGTTTTCCGGAACTTGTAATCCCAGAAATTTATGTAGGAACTCCTTATCCAGGAGGTTCTCCTGAGTTTATTGAGGATAAAATAACTGCGCCATTTGAGAAAGAGTTTAACTCTATCAAAGACGTGAAAGAAATCACATCGACTTCTATTTATGGATATTCTTCTATCAAAATTGAATTTAATTTCAATATTTCTATTGAAGAAGGAAGAAGAAAAGTTCAGGATGCAATTGCTGATGCAAGAGCAAAACCAGAGTTTCCTTCTTTGGATTTTGAACCCACAATACGTGAAGTAGATTTTTCTGAAATGCCGGTGATGAATATAAATCTATCAGGAAATTACACAACCGATGATTTGAAAAAATACGGAGAAGTGTTAGAAGATCAAATCGAAGCTTTGTCAGAAATTAATGCGGTAGACATTCGTGGAATTCAAGAAAAAAAGATCAAAATTGAATTAAAAAAATACGAAGCTGAAGCAATGCAAGTTTCTTTTAATGATGTGATTAACTCGATTCGGTCTGAGAACGTAACAATGCCTGGTGGAGAAATTTTGCTAGGAGGAAAAAATCGTTCTGTAAGAATAGAAGGAGAGTTTCAAGATGTAGAAGAGATAAAGAATATTATTGTAAAAAGCGAGGGTGGAGAAAATGAAATTTACTTGCACGAAATTGCAAACGTTACGTTTGGTGACGCAGATATTTCGTCTTATGCTCGTCAATTTCAGGAGCCTGTAGTAATGCTCGATATCAAAAAACGTAGTGGTGAAAACTTGCTTGAAGCAGCGGATAAAATCAAAAAAATAGTTGCGGAGAGAAAAGGAATTCCAGAAGGTGTAGATGTTAGTATTACAAACGATCAATCTTCGGCAACCAGAGGAATGGTGAGTAACCTAGAGAACTCCATTATTTTTGGAATTATACTAGTTGTACTTGTTTTGATGTTCTTTTTAGGACTTAAAAATGCTTTATTCGTAGGAGTAGCAATTCCATTGTCGATGTTTATGTCATTTATGATTTTGGATTCGATGGGAATTACCTTGAATACTATGGTTTTGTTTTCGCTAGTTCTTGCGCTAGGAATGCTGGTAGATAATGGAATTGTGGTAGTAGAAAACGTATACCGATTGATGGATGAAGGCTATAGCGCTGTGAATGCTGCCAAATATGGAGTGGGAGAGGTAGCTCTTCCAATTATAGCTTCTACAGCTACAACACTTGCTGCTTTTGTACCTCTTGCCATGTGGCCGGGAATTATTGGTGAGTTCATGAAATATTTACCTCTTACTTTGATGATTGTATTAGGATCCTCATTGTTTATTGCTTTGGTAATTAACCCAGTATTTGCAGCAGTATGGATGAGTGTAGAAACGAAAGTTGCCAACAAAAAAAGATTAATGATATTAGCAGGAATCTCTATTGGACTTGGATTGTTGTTTGCAGTTGCTGGAGCAACCTTACTTAGTAATTTACTAGTGGTGGGAGGAGTTTTAACATTCTTAAATCTATTCTTTTTTACTCCAGGAACTAAAAGATTCCAAGAAAATGCTCTTCCAAAACTTGAGAACTTTTATGAAAATTTCTTGAAAAGAGCAATGAAAATCCCAAGAAAAGTTCTTTTTGGAACAATTGGTTTGCTTATTTTCTCTTTTGTTTTAATGGGATTGTTTCCACCTAAAGTATTGTTCTTCCCTGAAAACGAACCTTTATATGTAAATATTTATATTGAAACTCCTATCGGAACAGACATTGAAGTTACAAATCAAATCACTAAAGAGGTAGAAGCGATTATTGATACAACAGTGTATAAAAAGTATAAAAACTACTACAACGAAGTAAGTTTCAAAAATGAAGAAGGAAAGTAATCAAGGAGAAAAAACCTTTTATTTCTTCTATATTGGCGCAAGTTGGCGAAGGAACTTCTGACCCAGCAAGTGGACAAATGGCAGGAGGAAGTACGCCTCATAAAGCCAGAGTTGCAGTGCAATTTGCCGACTTTGAAGATAGATTTGATTCAACAGGGAAAGCATTGAGTACACAGGCTGTAATGGAGGAATTGAGAGAAGTGCTGAAAGGAAAGTTTACTGCAGATGTGAGTATAGTAATTACTAAAAATCAGAACGGACCACCGCAAGATCCACCAATTAATATCGAAGTGTGGGGACCTGGAGATTATGACGAAACAATAGAAAAGTCACAAGTTATTCTTAAAACATTGACTAATGAAAATGTACAAGGAATAGAGAAATTGAGACTGGATGTGGAAACTGGGAAACCAGAATTATTACTTGAAGTGGATAGAAACAAAGCGATTCGATTCGGTCTTTCCACTCAACAAATTGGTTCTACAATAAGAACTGCTGTATTTGGAAGTGATATTTCTACTTACAAAAAAGGAGATGAAACGTATGACATTAATGTCAGATTGAATAAAGAAAAGAGAAATAACATTGATGAAATTTTGGATCAAAAAATAGCCTTTAGAAATAACAAAGGTCAATTATTGAACATTCCAATACGTTCGGTAATCAAAGATTCGAAGGAAAGATCTACTTACGGTTCAGTGGTAAGAAAAGACTTAAATCAAGTTGTAACTATTTATTCGGATGTTACGTCTGATGCCAATGGAAATGAAGTGGTAGAAATTTTAAAGAAAGACCTAGAGAAATGGATGAAATCATCTGAAGGAAAAGAGTTTAAGGCCGATGGATATTCGTTTGCGTTTACTGGAGGACAAGAGCAACAAGCCGAAGAAATGAGTTTCCTTTCGGGAGCTTTAGGATTCGCAGTTTTCTTGATTCTTTTGGTAATTGTGATGCAGTTTAACTCTTATTCTTCACCTACAATTATTCTTACAGCAGTAGTGTTGAGTTTGATAGGAGTATTTTTAGGATTAGTAATCACTCAACATGATTTTATTATCATTATGACAATGATTGGTATCATTTCATTGGCAGGGGTTGTGGTAAATAATGCCATTGTTTTGATTGATTACACCAATTTAATAAGAGAAAGAAAGAAGGAAGAATTGGGGCTGAATGCCGAAGATTGGTTGCCAGATAATTTGGTTGTAGAATCCATTATCGAAGGAGGTAAAACAAGATTGAGACCAGTATTGCTTACTGCAATTACTACTGTTCTTGGATTGTTGCCTTTGGCTATTGGATTAAACATTGATTTTATTGGATTGATGACGAAATATGATGCCAACATCTATTTTGGTGGAGACAACGCAATGTTCTTTGGTCCGATGAGTGAAACAATTATTTATGGATTGACTTTCGCTACATTCCTTACTTTGATTTTTGTTCCTGTAATGTATTACTTACTTTACAGAGTAAAAAGGAGTTTATACGACAAAACCGATTGGAAGAATGAAGGTCTAGAAGAAGAATAAAGTTCATTTTCTTTTAACAGACTGATTAATAAAAAGCAAGAAGCCACTTATGAAAATAAGTGGCTTTTTTGTTTGCTCAGAATCGGATAGAAGTTCAAAAGTTTCTATTATTGTGCTCTCAAATAAAAAATAGAGTAATGAAAAAATTGACAATTATATTTGTATTAGCTTCATTTTTAGCTAATTCACAAGAAAAAATTAAAGTAGAAACTATACCGATATTAACATTAAAGGAATATACTTTGGAAACAGATAGAATTTCATTTACAGAAATGGAAGAAGGGAAAAGTGTGGTAGTTCTAAGTAAAGAAAAAATTAAAAATACCCCAGCCATAAGCATCAATGAATTACTTGTTCAGGTTGCCGGGGTTGATATTCGCCAAAGAGGAGCAAATGGAGTTCAGGCAGATGCCGGAATAAGAGGAAGTACTTTTGATCAAGTTTTAATTTTGCTGAATGGAGTACGAATGAGTGATCCTCAAACTGGACACCACGCACTGAATATTCCGGTTAACGTAGCTTCGATCGAAAGAATTGAGGTGATAAAAGGAGCCGGAGCAAGAGTGTATGGGCAAAATGCCTTGGCAGGTGTTATCAATATCATTACAAAGATTCCAACAGAATCCTTCCTTTCACAAAAAGTAGTTGCAGGAGATTTCAATTTGTACGATGTGACTGTTTCTGGAGGTTTTAAAGGTAAAAAAGCAAGTCATTTGATTTCTTTGAACAGAAATGCATCGGATGGATACAAGTACAATACGGACTATGAAATCACGAATGCTTTTTATTCGAGTGATGTGAAATTGAAAAGAAAAAACAACCTCAAACAATCCCTTTCTTTTATGGGAGGTTTCACCGAAAAGAAATTTGGAGCAAATGGATTTTATTCTTCACCCGATTTTGTAGATCAGTATGAAGAAACTCAAACGAGTGTGGTTTCTGGTAAATATGAAAATCAGTTGACTGAAGTTTTATCCATGAATGCTTCGATTTATTGGAGAAGAAATCAAGACGAATATGTGTTTTTGAGGCAAAATCCAAGTGTTTTTAGAAACATGCATATCAATAATACAGCTGGAGTTAACTTAAACCTGATAAGCAAAAACAAACTTGGGGAAACTGCTTTTGGTATTGATATCAGTGAGGTTTGGATTCAGAGTAATAACCTTGGAAACAGAAATCGACAGGTGCAAACAGCATTTTTGGAGCATAAATTTTCGTTTCTGAAAAAGAAGCTCTTTATAACCCCAGGAGTTCAGGCAAGTTATTTTTCTGATTTTGATGGTGTGTTTTTACCGGGTATTGATGCAAGTTACCGAATCAATAAGAAAATAACAGCCTTTGCCAATGCAGGTTACACCTATCGAGTTCCAACTTATACCGATTTATTTTACCAAGGAAGGACAAACATTGGAAATGAAAACCTGAATCCTGAAATTGCCTTTTCTTATGAAGGTGGATTGAGAGCTGCATTAGGCTTTTTGAAAATTCAAGCCAGTTACTTTGTAAGAGAAGGAAACAACATCATTGATTGGACTAGAGCAGACGAATCATCGCCTTGGCAGCCTAATAATTTAATACAACTGAATACGAACGGAGTAGAATTGGATGTGAATTCGCAACCGCTGTCCTTAAACTTTATTCAATCTCTGGGTGCGGGATACACTTACCTAAATCAAGAAACTGGAGTAGAAGACGGATTGTTGTCTAAGTATGCCTTGGAGAATTTAAATCATCAAGTTACAGCGTTTGTAGCCTTCAAATACCACAAAAACATTACTCATTCTGTAAACTATAGATATACCGACAGAGTAAATTTAGATGATTATTCGATTGTGGATACAAAGTTGGCTTTTGACAATGGAAAAGTTCTAATTTATGGTGAAATCGCCAATATCTTTGATCAAGACTACCGAGAAACCAACTTAGTTGTGATGCCAGGAAGATGGTTTAGAATAGGAGTGGGGTGCACGCTTAATAAATTGAAATAATATAAAAAGTAGAGACAAAAAAAAACGACCTGCCATTTGGCAGGTCGTTTTGCTTTTGCTGTGTTTTTTTATTTAGAACTCAGTTTTTTCTTTAGTTCTTCTTTTTCTTCGCAGGACAAACATTTTTCCTGTTCAGAAATTTTACCAAATAGACTTTTCAATACATGAGAAAACCTATTGTAGCCTCTACATCTTTTGCAAACTGCATTGTGTAGGCGGAGATTAAATTTCTCCCATGTTGTTAATTTCTCGAAATCCTTTCGGTCAATTAAGTGCGCTGCTTTTTTACAATATCTCATTGGTCAAACCATTTTTTGTCCAAACACCCTTTCAGTTGAACTTTTGCTCGGTGAATAATCACCCAAAAGTTGGACGAGGTAATTTCATACTCATTACAAATCTCTTCAGAATCTTTATGATCGATAAATTTATCGATAAATATTCCTTTTGATTTTTCTGGCAGCAAATCAATGCAAGTCATTAATGCACCGCGCAGTTCGTTGTTCTCGAAAAAAGCTTCTGTTTCGTTTACTTCGCTATTGGGAGTGGTTGCTTCTATCCAGTTGTTCTCATCTTCATCATTGGTAGTAAACTGTGAAATGGGCTTTGTTTTTCTACTTTGCTGTTGCCTCCAATGGTCTATTATTTTTCTTTTCAGAATAGAGAAAAGCCAAGTTTTTACCGTACTCTTTTGCTCAAATCTTTCCCAAGCCTTCAAAGCCGAAAAGAAAGTATCTTGCACCAAATCTTTTGCTAAATCGCGATCATTAACTCGGTTTGCGGCAAAATTAAAGAGCATATCAGAGTATTCGTCTACCCAACTATTTAAGTCTATGTCAGCTTTTTCTTGTGCCAATTGTTATATTTTTTTAGCCTTTTCCCAGTACATATCCATTTCCTCAAGGCTCATTTCCGAGAGTTCTTTTCCATCTTTTTTGGATTCCACTTCTAAATATTGAAACCTTTTGATGAATTTTTTATTTGTCTTTTCCAGAGCATTTTCGGGATTCACGCCAATAAATCTAGCATAATTTATAAGAGAAAACAAAACATCCCCAAACTCGCCTTCAATTTTACTAGAATCCGATTCAATCTCTACTTTTAGTTCCTGAATCTCTTCTTGTACTTTTTCCCAAACCTGGTCTTTATTGTCCCAATCAAATCCTATTCCTCTCGCTTTTTCTTGTATTCGAGATGCTTTCACCAAAGCTGGTAAGGATTTGGGAACTCCTTCCAACACAGATTTTTTTCCAGATTTCAATTTAATTTTCTCCCAATTTTTTTTCACTTCTTCTTCAGTCTCGGCAACCACATCACCATAAATATGGGGATGTCTTTCTACTAATTTGTCACATACAGCATTCAAAGAATCGGCAATATCAAAATCATTAGTTTCCGAAGCAATTTTAGAATAAAAGACCATGTGAAGCATAATATCCCCAATTTCTTCTTTGATGTCATTCATATTCTCATCCAAAATGGCATCCGCCAATTCGTATGTTTCTTCAATAGTAAGATGACGCAACGTTTGAATCGTTTGTTTTTTATCCCAAGGACATTTTTCCCTCAGGTCGTCCATGATATTCAGTAGCCTCTCAAAAGCTTGAAGTTTATTTTGCATTACGTTCTTCAAATAATTTGATTAATTCATCTTCGGTCATGTGCAGTGTTTTTAGTCTTTCTTTGTGCATCTTCACCGACTCATGGTCTGGATATTTAGCGATTATTTCTTCGTAAGCCTCTTGTGCTTTCTTTTTGTTGTCCATTTTATCAAACAAAAACGCTCTCAAATTCATTTCATCAATTATGGTTGGGTCATTTTTATTTTCAGAAATAGCAATTTCAATCAATCTTACTGCTTCAAAATCTTGTCCCAATCCTTGAGCAGCTCTCGATCCTTTTCTTATCAATTCTCTTCGGTATTCGCTCTTAGGGAATTTTTCAATGTGTTTTTGAGCCGTTTCCAATAACTTAACCGAAAGTCCTCTGCTCACCTCTAAACTCTCTTCATCAATGAGGTTTTTTTCTAATTCTTCACTGAATAAAAATAGTTCCATGTCCGACATCAAATCAATATTTTTGGAAGTCATTGTAGATTCTGTTGTTTCAGGAGTGCCCTCAACTTCTGTTTTTTCTGTTCCGCAATTTACCAGGGCAAATACTAGGAGTGTAGCAATCAATTTTGTTTTCATAGTGGTATAAATTTAAAAATAATTTAGTTTGTATTAATCTTCAGTTAACAGGTTTCCTTTTTCTACTTCAAAAGAAAAACACTCGTACTCTTTTTGTTTAAAATAAGCAGGAAGTCTCTCTGTATTTGTATCGGTTATAAATACTTGCCCGTATATTCCTTCGCATATTTGATTCATCAAATGCGAAATTCGTTCCTCGTCCAGTTTGTCGTAAATATCATCCAACAACAATATAGGTTTCGATTCTGTTTTGGATTCAATGTGCTTGAATTGAGCTAGTTTTAGCGCAATCAAAAAAGTTTTTTGTTGTCCTTGGGAACCAAATTTCTTTAATGGTTTTTCTTCAATTTCAAACACAAAATCATCTTTGTGAATTCCTTTTGTGGTGTACCCAATGTATCGTTCTTTACTCAAACTAGATTTCAATAAATCACCAAAAGAATTTTCTTGTAATTGAGATTTGTAGCTCAGTTTAGATTCTTCGTTTCCTCCCGATAAAGTTTTGTAAATAGTATTGAACTCTGATTGAAATTCTTGAATGAAATCAGTTCTTTGCTCATGAATTTTATCACCCAATGTAATGAGCTGTTCATCCCAAATTTGTAGAGAAAGTTCATCAAATTTTCCTCCTTGCTGAATGCTTTTGAGATAAGCATTTCTTTGGGTAAGTACTTTGTTGTATTGAATCAAGTTTTGAAGATAAACTTTGTCGTATTGAGAGATAATTAAGTCAATGAACTTCCTTCTCGTTTCGCTTCCTTCATAAATCAGATTGGTGTCCATTGGTGATATTAAAACAGTATTGATGAGCCCAATGTGATCCGATAATTTTTCGTACTCTTTCTTCCCTTTTTTAAATATCTTTTTCTTTCCTCTTTTTACTCCGCAATAAATGTTTTCTGTGTTTTCATGCGAATCAAACTCACCCTGAATCACAAAAAAATCTTCTTCATTCTTAATGTTTTGAGTATCTACAGAATTAAAAAAGCTCTTGCAATTAGAGAGGTAATAAATTCCATCAAGCAAATTTGTTTTTCCCATTCCATTTTTCCCCAAAAAACAATTTACAAAGGGTGAAACCTCTAGTTCTGCCTGATCGTAATTTTTAAAATTGATGAAAGATATTTTGGATAGAATCACTTGATTTCTCTTGTTTTAATTGAATCGCTAAGTTAAATATTTTTGTATTATTTTTTGGGATTAGGAACAATTATAATTTTCATTTTTCTTACTTTCGAAATGTGAATTCATACCTACAAAAATACGGGTTTCTATCTCCCAAAATTGCTGTAACTCCTAATCAAAAATTAGGCATTGTGGTTGTAATTCCTTGTTTTAATGAACCTAATACAACTGCCACGCTCGATTCATTGTTGCAATGCAAAATTCCAAAACTTGAATTCAAGGTGATTGTAGTTGTCAATCAATCGGAGATTATAGATTCAGAAATTGCGGAAAGGAATCTCAAAACAATTGCAGAACTTAAATTTTGGCAAATTTCACACCCTGATTTTCCTCTTGAGATAATGGAAGAATTGAGTTTGCCGAAAAAACATGCAGGAGTGGGGCTAGCTCGAAAGATTGGAATGGACGAAGCGGTTCATTTGTTTTACCAATCTCAAACCGATGGAATTATCGTTGCCTTGGACTCAGATTGTGTTGTGGAAAAGAATTATTTCCAAGAGATTGAATCTCATTTCGAACAAAATGAGAATACTCCAGGATGTTCCATTCGCTATGCTCATCCGATTGATGGAAAGGAGGACGACATTAATTTAGGAATAATTCAGTACGAGTTACATTTGCGTTATTACAATCAAGCACTCAAGTGGGCTGGCTTTCCATTTGCATTTCATACAGTAGGTTCTAGCATGGCAGTGCGTTCTTCTGCTTACCAAAAACAAGGAGGAATGAACAAAAGAAAGGCAGGTGAAGACTTTTATTTTCTCCAAAAAATCATTGAATTAGGTAGTTTTACTGAACTGAATTCGACTTGTGTCATTCCATCACCCCGAATTTCGGATAGAGTTCCATTTGGAACAGGAAAGGCAATTGGCGATTTTATTGAGAATGACATACAAATTTACCATACCTATCAATTTCAAATATTTGTATTGCTTGCAGAAATTCCAACATGGATATCATCCTTGTACGAAGGGAAAAAAGTGAGGCATCACAATGAAGCTGTACAATCTTTTCTTGATTCCATTGATTTTGAAAATAAGGTAGAAGAAATTAAAAATAACACCTCTAGTTTTAGTAAATTTGAGAAACGATTTTATTCGTTTTTTAATGCGTTTACCGTGCTTAAATTCACTCATTTTATGCGCGACAATGGATTACCTAATCAACCGGTGAGTCAAGAGTGTAAATTGCTATTGGCCACAATAAAGAAGCAAAAAGAAGAAGGAACATTGAGCGAATTACTCACTTATTATCGTCATTTGGATCAAGAATAATGGAATCAAAACCACAACATAAAAAATCCTTCCTTCAACAAATCATACTTTTTGTAAGAAAATGGTTTCAATTGGGTGTTTTATTTATTTCGTTAGTCGTTTTTGGTGTTATTGTTTGCAATCGCAGTGTCAAAGATTTTTCTGAGGAATTCGTGTATTCCTCTGTGTCCGAGATTCCTCAAAACCAAGTTGGATTGGTACTTGGAACCTCCAAATTTGCCTACAATGGAGGAATAAATCCATATTTTCAGTACAGAATGGAAACAGCCTATGAGTTGTATCATTCTGGAAAACTAAATCATATTATTGTAAGTGGAGATAATCATGTGAAAGGTTACAACGAGCCTCAACAAATGAAAGACTATTTGGTACAACTCGGAGTAGACTCCCCGGATATTACCATGGATTACGCAGGTTTTCGAACTTTTGATTCTATGATTCGAGTGAAAGAAGTATTTGGGCAAACCAAAGTCACAGTAATATCACAAGAGTTTCATAATGAGCGAGCTATATTTCTTGCTCGTAAAAATGGAATTGAAGCTATTGCGATGAATGCAAAAACACCTTGGTACAGTCCACGCATGAGATTACGAGAGTATTTGGCAAAATGCAAAGCAGTTCTTGACGTGTACGTGTTGAAAACAACTCCTAAGTTTTTGGGAGAAAAGATTGAGATTTCTCTCTAATTTGAGTAAATTCAGACTTAATTTTTGACCATGAAAAAACTACCTATTCTTTTTGGTTTAACAGTTTTGTCGCTGTTTTCCTATTCCCAAACTACCACATCCTTTCAGATTCAAAAACGAGGAACGGTAAACGCCACACGAGCAATGAAGGAAGAGGTGAGTATCAAAATACAGAACATGGAAGCGCCTTCGCCAGATGGTGAATCTACCAAAAGTATGCTACTGAAAAAGAAAGCAGAAATAGAAAAAAACTATCCAAGAACAGTTTCTCGTTCATCTTCGCGCGATATCACATCTAATGATACATTGACCGTTGGAAAATCATTTTTGTCGAACATTGGTTCTGCAGGAAACCCGAGCGACAATTCGATGGCAATTTCCAATGATGGAGTAGTGGTTTCGGCATTTAATTCAGCCATTTTTGTAAGAGATACAGAAAACGATACCACTTTAGGTGAAATTGCACTCAATCAGTTTTCGGCTCAAATAGGAATGAATTTCGATAATTTTGATCCCAAAATGATTTATGACCCAGAGAACGATAAGTTTATGCTTATTTACCTTGCTGGGCGAAATGAAAACAACAGTTTTATTGTAGTTTGTTTTTCCGAAACGAATGATCCAATGGGAAATTGGAATGTATATTCCTTGCCAGGAAATCCACTTAACGATACATCTTGGAGCGATTATCCAGCAATTTCTATGACAAAAGATGAAGCTTTTATCACAATCAATTTATTGAATCCGGGAGGAAGTTGGCAAACTTCTTTTAAGCAAACTGTAATTTGGCAAATCGACAAATACACAGGTTATGCCGGAGACACAGCTTTGGATTTGAATTTGTGGTCTGGTATTCAAGAAGGTGGAATAAACTTAAGAAATATGCACCCAGTACGAGGTGGTTACGATTTAAAAAGCAAAGACCAATATTTTCTTTCGAACAGAAATTTTGCTACAATGAGCGACTCTGTTTATTTAATTCATATCGACAATACGATTACTAGCATGTCTGCCAATATTGATGTGAAATTGATTCGTGCTGATAAGAATTACTTTTTGGCGCCCAATGCAAGGCAATCTCAAGGTAGATCTTTTGCAACCAACGATTCCCGAGTATTGGGAGGGATTTACGAAAACAACCAAATACAATACGTACACCATGGATTAGATACAAATACCGGGAATTGTGTAATTTATCACGGTGTTATTTCAAATCTGGAAGGCACACCATCTATTAAAACCAGAACTATTGGGAATTCTGGGATCGATTATGGTTATCCAAATATTGTGTATGGAGGATTAATTGCTGGAGAAAATAAATCAATCATTGGGTTTAATCATACGGGAGTAACTACCAATGCAGGAATTTCTGCCACTTACTTCGATGGCAATAATTTTTCGGAAACAAAAATGGTAAAGGAAGGAGAATCGAACGTGAGAAACTTTAGAGATTACTTGATGAGATGGGGAGATTATTTTGGAATACAAAGGAAGTACAACGAAGATTGTAAAGTATGGATGTCTGGTTATTTTGGGCAAGGGCAAGAAAACAAAACTTGGGTGTCAGAAGTAATTTTGCCAGGAGATTGCTACGATACAATTGTTCCTGAACAATTTGTAGAGAATACATTGTTTCCAAATCCTTCGGTATTCGAATCTCAATTTCATTTCACTCTTGAAGAATCACAGCAAATCACAGTAGACCTTACCGATGCCAATGGAAAAGTTGTGAGAGTACTGTACGAAGATCAGGCAAAACAAGGAGAAAACAGAATCACGATTAGTACACAAAACCTAGCCATTGGAATTTACTTTGTAAGAGTGTACTCGGATAGTAAATCTATTTTGGTAAAGAAATTAGTGAGGCAGTAGATTTTTTTAAGTTGTTACTCCCGCTTTGGCGGGAATGGGAATCTTAATACCAGAATCTTTTTTGTTTGCTTAATTACGTTAGTTTTGCTAACGAAGGATTAAAGATCCATCGCACCACTTGTGTTATGGCTTTTCCTATCCTTTGAAGTAAATAATTATCGCTACAAGAAATAACATCTGAGATAAAGTAATTCATTACTTCTAATTATTTTCCATCAAATTATCCTCCAAGAAATTGGTCATTTTATTGAACAAATGCAACCTAGTTTTCCCCCCATAAATTCCGTGGTTTCTGTTTGGGTAAATAAACATATCGAACTCTTTGTTTTCTTTCACCAAGGCATTTACCATTTCGTAGGTGTTTTGAGGATGTACATTGTCATCTCCACCGCCATGCACAATCAAAAACTTCCCATTTAGTTTGTTCACATGGTTGATAGGTGAGTTGTCGTCATAGCCATTTCCATTTTCTTGCGGTTTGCGCATGAATCGTTCTGTATAAATATTGTCGTAGTATCTCCAGTTGGTAACTGGCGCAACGGCAATTCCTGCTTTAAAATAATCTGCTCCTTTTGTCATACAAAGTGAGGCCATGTATCCACCATAACTCCAACCTTGTATTCCAATGTTGTTGGCATCAGCAAACGGTAATCCGCCAATGTGTTTGGCTGCTGAAATCAAATCTTCAGTCTCTAGTTTTCCTAATTGCAAATAGGTAGAATGCTTAAAATCTCTCCCTCGGTACATCGTTCCTCTTGTTTCTACACACACCACCAAAAATCCTTTTTTTGCCAATAAATGATGCCACATCATGGTACTTCCACCCCAAGAATCTGTCACCACATTGTTTCCTGGACCGTTGTAACCTGTCATAAATACTGGATAAGTTTTGTTTGGGTCAAATCCTGCGGGCTTTATCATCCATGCATTCAATTTTGTTCCTTGTCCATTATCAAATTGAAAAAACTCCTTGCTTGGTAAGTCATATTTTTCCAGTCTATCTCTCAATGCCTGATTGTCTTCCAATACCTTTATTTGTTTTCCATTGGCTTCATGAAGAGAGATAAAAGAAGGCGTGTTTGCATCCGAATGGTAGTTTACGAAGTATTTCATTCCTTTGCTAAACGAAGTAGAATTGTTTCCTTTTCGGGCAGAAAGTTTTTTCTTATTGCTACCATCTAGGCTTACCACGTACAATTCTTGTTGAGTCGCTCCATTTTCTGCCGATAGGTAGTAAATCAATCCGTTTTCTTCATCCATTCCCTGAATTTCTATCACATCCCAATTTCCTTTTGTTACTTGGGTTTCTTTTCCGTCCAGTGTATTAAGGTAAATATGGTTGAATCCATCTTTTTCGCTCATCCACAAATAAGTATTGTTGTCGGCAAGGAAAGTTAAATTGTCGTGAATATCTATGTATGTTTTTGCTGTTTCCGTGTAAAATGGTTTTACCTCCAAGGTTGCCTTTTTTTGTGGTAATTCATCCAAGCAGTTTACCTGCAAAAGTTCCAATTTGTTTTGAAGTCTATTCAGTTTAGTAATTGATAAAATTTCAGAGTTTTTGGTCCATTTGATACGCGGTATATAATATTCTTCGATATCATTTATTACAACTGGTAATGATTCTTGTTTCCAAATGTCATACACCGAGACACTGACTTTAGAATTATCTTCTCCCGCTTTTGGATATTTGAATCTGTATTCCATTGGGTAGAGCGGACCGTAATAATCGAGATGAAACTCTCGTACTTCGCTTTCGTCAAAAGTGAGGTAAGCGATTTTAGTTCCGTTTTCATTCCATTCAAATCCTTTGTGTATCGCAAATTCTTCTTCGTACACCCAATCCGTAGCCCCATGAATCAATTTATTTAACTCGCCCGATGTTGTAATAGCAAACTCTTTCCCTGTTTCGAGGTTCATAAAAAACAAATTATTTTCTCTCACAAAAGCAACGTGAATACCGGG